>PJTQ01000125.1_pt1 | contig 113510 bp, 99 predicted proteins | sample 1512231 | NCBI WGS metagenome assembly PJTQ01 (sample SAMN08177688, study PRJNA422409) | Soil metagenome, whole genome shotgun sequencing project. | isolation source: Soil (3) enriched on wood chips | place: USA: Madison | collected 2015-01-15 | reverse complement strand
TGCGCTACGCTCCGGGGTTCCCTCGCTACGGTCTTGCTCCCGGGAGTACGCGCTGCAGGCCCCATCCATGGGGCCTCAGCGCTTGACGGGCATCCATGCCCGTCACCTCCCTTCGCAAGCCCTACGCTCGGCCTCCTGAAGTCGCAATCTGCGTCGCCTGAACTATCGCGCACTTAGAAGCAAAAGCCACAGCAACGGCAACGGCAACAGCAACGGCAACGGCAACGGCAACGGCAACGGCAACGGCAACGGCAACGAACCGAGTCTGATCAACGGTCCTTGAACTGTGCCTCACGCTTGGCGATGAATGCGGCCATGCCTTCTTTCTGGTCTTCGGTGGAGAACGCCGCATGGAAGACCCGACGCTCAAAACGAACCCCCTCGCTGAGGGTGACTTCAAATGCTCGGTTGACACTCTCCTTGACCATCATGCTCACCGGAATCGACTTGCTGGCAATGGTCGCCGCCACCTTCAGCGCCTCTTCCACCAGCTCTGCCTGCGGCACGATCCGCGCCACCAAACCTGCACGCTCGGCTTCTTCCGCCCCCATCAGGCGGCCGGTCAGGCAAAGCTCCATGGCCTTGGCCTTGCCCACCGCACGCGTCAGCCGCTGGGTACCGCCCATGCCCGGCAGCACGCCCAGGTTGATTTCCGGTTGACCAAATTTGGCATTGTCCGCAGCGAGGATAAAGTCGCACATCATCGCCAACTCACAGCCGCCGCCCAGGGCAAATCCAGACACGGCAGCAATGATCGGCTTACGGCGATTGGCGATGCGGTCGGCGTCGCTGAACAGGTCGTCGACGTAGATCTGCGGGTATTGCAGCTCGGCCATTTCCTTGATGTCGGCGCCAGCGGCAAAGGCCTTGGCCGAGCCTGTCAGCACCACGCAGCCGATGTTCGGGTCGCGCTCGAGCTGGTCCAGAGCCTGGTTGATCTCGCCGACAATCTGCGCGTTCAGCGCATTGAGCGCCTGCGGGCGGTTGAGGGTGATCAGGCCGACCTTGCCGTGGATGTCCAACAGGATGGTTTCGAATGCCATGCAGTCTGCTCCTTCAAAGATTGCGCGCAATGACCATGCGCTGAATGTCGCTGGTGCCTTCGTAGATCTGGCAAACCCGAACGTCGCGGTAGATCCGCTCCAGCGGGAAGTCACTCAGATAGCCATAACCACCCAGGGTCTGCAAGGCATCCGAACAGACCTTTTCGGCCATTTCCGAGGCAAACAGCTTGGCCATCGACGCTTCCACCAGTGCCGGACGCCCCGCATCACGAAGGGCAGCGGCGTGCAATACCATCTGCCGGGCAACGGAAATTTTCGTTGCCATGTCAGCCAGGCGAAAAGCCACGGCCTGGTGCTCGATCAGCGGTTTGCCAAAGCTCTGGCGCTCGTTGGCATAGTCGCGCGCCACTTCGAACGCCGCGCGGGCCATACCCACCGCTTGCGAGGCGATGCCGATACGGCCGCCTTCAAGATTGGCCAGGGCGATCTTGTAACCTTCACCCTCCGCACCCAGCCGGTTGGCCACTGGCACGTGCACATTGTCGAAAACGATCTGGCAGGTGTCGGAGGCGTGCTGGCCGAGTTTGTCCTCGACCCGCGCTACCTGGTAGCCCGGCGAATCGGTCGGCACGATGAAGGCGCTGATGCCACGCTTGCCAGCCTCCGGGTCGGTGACTGCAAACACGATCACGACGCCGGCGTTCTGCCCCGAGGTAATGAACTGTTTGCTGCCATTGAGCACGTAATGGTCGCCCTCCAGGCGTGCACGGGTCTTCAGGCTGCTGGCATCGGAGCCAGCCTGCGGCTCAGTCAGGGCGAAAGCACCGAGCATCGCACCTGTCGCCAGCGGGGTGAGGAATTGCTCTTTCTGCTGCTCGTTGCCGAAGCGCAGGATCGGCACGCAACCCACCGAGTTGTGCACGCTCATGATGGTCGAGCAGGCGCCATCACCCGCAGCGATTTCCTCCAGCGCCATGGCATAGGCCACATAACCCGTGTCGCTGCCGCCCCACTGCTCGGGCACCAGCATGCCGAACAGGCCCAGTTCGGCCATTTCGTCGATGGCCTCTTTCGGAAAGCGATGGTCCTTGTCCCATTGCTCGGCAAACGGCTTCAGGCGTTCCTGGGCGAACGCACGTACCGCGTCGGCGATCTGTTGTTGCTCGTCATTTACCAGCATGGTTCACCTCAGTACAGGCATTCAACAGCCATGGCCGTGGCCTCGCCACCGCCGATGCAGATGGCCGCCACACCCCGTCGCAGATTGTTCTGGCGCAAGGCCGACAACAGGGTGACCAGAATACGTGCGCCAGAAGCGCCGATCGGGTGACCGAGGGCGCAGGCGCCGCCGTGGATATTGACCTTGTCGTGTGGCAGGTCGAGGTGTTTCATGGCCGCCAGGGTGACCACGGCGAAGGCCTCGTTGATCTCGAACAGGTCGACTTCGGCCAGGTTCCAGCCGGTGCGTTTCATCAGTTTGTCGATCGCGCCGATCGGGGCGGTCGGGAACAGCGCCGGGGTGTCGGCAAAGGCGGCGTGGCCGTGGATGACGGCCAATGGCTTGAGGCCACGTTTGTCGGCCTCGGAGCGGCGCATCAGCACCAGCGCCGCAGCGCCGTCGGAAATCGAACTGGCGTTGGCCGCCGTCACGGTGCCGCCTTCACGAAACGCCGGTTTGAGCTGCGCTATCTTGTCCAGGCGTGCCTTGGGCGGCTGCTCGTCATCCTTGATGACGCGCTTTTCCTTGCCCTCGGTGACTTCCACCGGCACGATCTCGGCGGCAAAACGGCCGCTGCTGATGGCTTCCTGCGCTCGGGTCAGCGAGGCGATGGCGAACTGGTCCTGGGCTTCGCGGCTGAAGGCATTGGCCTGGGCACAGTCCTCGGCAAAGGTGCCCATCAGGCGGCCTTTGTCGTAGGCGTCTTCGAGGCCGTCCATGAACATGTGGTCGATGATCTTGCCGTGGCCCATGCGGTAGCCGCCACGGGCTTTGTCCAGCAGGTACGGCGCGTTGGTCATGCTTTCCATGCCACCCGCCACTACCACATCTGCGGTGCCGGCCAGCAGCAGGTCATGGGCCATGATCGCGGCTTGCATACCCGAGCCGCACATCTTGTTCAGGGTGGTGCAGGTGGTGTGCTTGTCCAGCCCCGCGCCTAACGCGGCCTGGCGTGCCGGCGCCTGGCCCTGGCCGGCCGGCAGCACGCAGCCGAACAGTACCTGCTCGACACAGGCGGCATCGATGCCGGCACGTTCCACGGCAGCACGAATGGCGGCGCTGCCCAGTTGCGGCGCAGTCAGGCTCTTGAGGTCGCCCTGCAACCCGCCCATGGGCGTGCGCACGGCGCTGACGATAACGATGGGGTCATTGGCGAGGGTCATGTTCGCTCTCCTTACTTGGCAGCCATGCGCAGCGCACCGTCGAGGCGGATGACCTCACCGTTGAGCATGCTGTTCTCGATGATGTGGCGGGCCAGCGCGGCGTATTCCTGCGGGCGGCCCAAGCGGGGCGGGAACGGCACGCCGGCAGCCAGTGAAGCACGCACCTCATCGCTCATGCCGGCCATCATAGGTGTTTCAAAGATGCCCGGAGCGATGGTCATCACGCGGATGCCGAAGCGTGCCAGTTCGCGCGCAGCCGGCAAGGTCAGGCTGGCAATGGCACCCTTGGAGGCAGCGTAGGCGGCTTGGCCAATCTGGCCGTCATAGGCGGCAATGGAGGCCGTGTTGATGATGACCCCTCGCTCGCCGCTCTCATCGGCAGCCCCTTCGGCCATGGCCGCCGCAGCCAGACGCAACAGGTTGAAGCTGCCGATCAGGTTGACGTTGATGACCTTGGCGAAGCTGGCCAGGCCATGCGGGCCCTGCTTGCCCAGCACCTTCTCGGCACCGACGATGCCGGCACAATTGACCAACCCATGCAAGCTGCCAAAGGCGCTGACAGCTGCATCGACAGCCGACTGGGCCGCCTGCTCGTCACTGATATCAGCCACGGCGAAACGGGCGTTGTCGCCCAGTTCGCGGGCCTTGGCTTCGACAGCCTGGGCATTGAGGTCGACCAGCATGACCTTGGCGCCAGCCTCGACCAGCATCTGTGCAGTCGCGGCACCCAGCCCGGAAGCGGCGCCACTGACGATGAAATGTTTATTGGCTATGTGCATGAGTACTTTCCTTTCAGACGCTGACAGGGGTGGCCTGTTGCGCTTGTTGTTTGGCGACTTCCTGGTTGCGCAGGATGAAGCGTTGCAGCTTGCCGCTCGGGGTCTTGGGCAGCTCGCTGACGAATTCGATTTCCCTGGGGTAGGCATGCGCGTAGAGGCGCTGGCGCACGTGCTGGCGCAAGGTTTCTTCCAGCTCGACGCTGCCGGCGTAGCCGCTGGCCAATACCACGAACGCCTTGATCAGCTCGGTGCGCTCCGGGTCGGGCTTGCCGATCACCGCGGCCTCGATCACCGCCGGGTGCTCGATCAACGCGCTTTCCACATCGAACGGCCCCACCCGGTAACCGGAGGTGGTGATCACGTCGTCGCTACGGCCAACGAAGCTGATGCTGCCATCCGGGTTCAGCTCGACAGTGTCGCCGCTGAGGTAGTACTTGCCGACGAAGGCTTTGGTCGGCAGGCCGTGGTAACCGCCGAACCAGCATAGCGGCGACTGCTCGCGGTCAACGGCGAGGATGCCTGGCTGGCCGGCTGGCCGCTCGTTGCCCTGCTCGTCCAGCACCACGATGCGGTGGCCGGGGATGGCATAGCCGGCAGAGCCCAGGTGCACCGGGTGCTTCAGACCATGGTGATTGCACAGCACCATGCCCAGTTCGGTCTGGCCGTAGTGATCGTGAATGGTCACGCCCAGCTCGTCGGCGAACCAGCGGATCACCTCGGGGTTAAGCGGTTCGCCGGCACTGCTGACCACCCGCAGGCGGCCCTTGATCGGTACCGAAAAATCTTTGCCCGCCGCAATCAGCAAGCGATACGCGGTCGGCGAGCCGGCCAGGTTGGTGATACCCAGCTTGTCGATCACCCGGGCGCAGCTCTCGACACTGAACGGGCCATCGTAGAACGTGGTGGCATGCCCCAGCGACAATGGGCCGGTAACGGCGTAATACAAGCCGTACGCCCAACCCGGGTCGGCCAGGTTCCAGAAGTTGTCCTCGGGCAGCAGCTCGATGGCATCACGCATGTAGCCCTGAAACGCGACGATCGCACGCAGTGGCACTTCCAGGGGTTTTGCCGGGCCAGTGGTTCCAGAAGTGAACATCAGCAGGAATGGATCGTTGCCTGAGCGCATCACCGGCTCACATACGTCCGCTGCGCGCTCCAGGCATTGCTGGAAGTCCAGCTCACCACTGCGGGCCTTGACAGTGATGATGGTCGGGCAGGCGTGCACGTCGTCCAGCTTGGCGCGGTTGTGGCTATCGGTGACCACCACTCGGGCATGGGATTGCTCAAGCCGGTGCTCGATGGCCTTGGGGCCGAACGCGGTGAACAAGGGCTGGTAAACCGCCCCGAGGCGCCAGGTAGCGAGGATGGCCACCAACAGTTCGGGGGTGCGCGGCATCAAGCCGGCAACCCGGTCGCCTGCGCCTACCCCCTGCGCCTTTAGCACATTGGCGAACCGGGCAGCCTGCACCTGAAGCTGATCGAAGCTATAGCGCGCGCTGTTACCATCGCGGTCTTCATGAATCAGTGCCAGCTTGCCGTCACCGGCATGGCGGTCACAGCATTCGACACAGGCATTAAGGGCTTCAAGGTTGCCGTGCAATGCCGCCACAACGGCCTGGTCATGGTCAAACGTACGAGCGGCCTCGGCGTAATCGCGCATCATCGGACTCCTGGTTTCTTGTTTTTGGAGTTGAAGCATCGGTCCGACGATGTTCGCGCCGCTCATGCGCGGCGGCAATGGCCAAAGCTGTCAATCTGGATGACTGGTTTGGCCGCCGCCCGTCACCCCTCTGCGCGCTCGGCTGCACGCAGGTAGGACTGGGTGAGCCCTGCGACCAGGCGCTCGATGTCGAGGTCCTGCTGTGCCTGCAGCCCGTGTAGTTGCTGCTCGAAGGCCGCCGGCGCCAAGACAGGACGTTGAGCCTGCAGCTCAAGCGTGCGTCGCGTGTAGTCCGCACTGAGGGCATCGAACATTTGGTCATGTTGCTGGCGCAGGTAACGTCGCCAGAACGCGCGCTGGCTCAGGCTATCGGTCAGGCCCTCGATGGTCTGCGCGCGCGTAACCCGCAGGAACGCATCCTCTATCTGGGCCTGTGTCAGCGCGACAGCTTCGGGATAGCGCATGGCATATGGCTGGTTGGGCAGCTGCAACCGGCTACGAAGTTGCACCCTGTAAGCCAGTCCCAATGCCAACTGGTCAATATGTTCACTGGCAGCCAGACGCTGCCGGCCATCCTGGTAGGCAATCCCTTCCAGTTGATCCAGCCGGAACAGTTGCCTACCCAGTTCGAGCAACTCACCCCTGCTTTCAGGGTTGGCTGCGGCGGTTTCTGCCTGCGCCTGCCTCACCGATACTTGCAGTGCACTGAAGTGACTGGCAACGGCGTCCGAACATGACAGTGGCAGGCCGGCCTGCTCAAAGATCCGCCGGCACAGCACCGGGTCGCCGTCCAGCGTAGCCAGCAGTGTCCATACGCCGTCAACCAGCGCATCCCGCCCTTCACCCGCTTCGCTGTAGTCCGCTGTCATCTCCAGGCGAGCCAACAACCTGAACAACCCGCTGCTACCCGCTTGCTCCAGCAACCGCAGCCACACGTCCTCCCGCTCGGCCTGAACCGTCGCATCCGTATGGCCTACCCAACGCGTACGGGCCCTGACCAGGTCAACTGACCCCAACTGCTCAGGTGAGTGCCGGTGCTCTTCGATCACATCGAGTGCATACAACCCTCTTTGCTGCATGACCGACAAGGGGTTGTTTTCTATCAGAATGGCGCGTCGAAATGCATAAGGCATCAGCTGGATCTCGGTGGGCACTTCGCGGAGTTGATTGTTGCGCAGGTCAGCACACTCGAGTAGACCACAGCGCTCCAGGCGAAGCGGCCAACTGCCCAGGCGACAATGACGCAGGTTCAGGCTTGTCAGCCGAGAAAGTTGGTGGAAGCTCATGTCCAGCGCTTCCAGCCGGTTATGACTGAGATCAAGATGCGCAAGGTTGGACAAACCATGCAAAACGCCGATCGCCTGGGCATCGAGGCGTATCTCGTTATGCGCCAACCGAAGCGATTGAAGATTCGGTAAATGGGCAATGCCTGTTGGTAGACGCATCAACGCGTTGTTGTTGAGGTTCAGGTGCGTCAGGGCAGTGAAGGGGCGAAGGAAGTCGACCGGTATGTCAGTAATCCGGGTGTCGTTCACGCTCAGCAGGGTAATGCGATGGAAATCGATGTTCGGCGGCAGTGCCGGCAGTGTGCGCAAACTCAAACCGCTCATCGACAAGCGCTGCCCTTGTGTTTGCCCCTCGCCGGCCGAACCAGGCTCGCCCTGCAGTCGCCAGGCTCGCAGGATGCTATCGGCCGTCAACCTGCGGGCGGCGCGTCGACCCTCCTGCAACTCGGCACCGACCCAGCGATTCAGGTACAGCACCAGTTGGTCATGTGCTTCCTGCAGTTCTACCAGGCGCTCGAAGACTGGCTGCGGGCCTTGTTGCACACGCGCCAGCTCTACATCGAGCGCGGCCTCGTCCAGGCCAGGATAAAGCGACCGTAGCTGGTCACGAATGATCGCCCGCTCATCTCTGGGTGCAGCGCCAGGGCGGCCACTGAGCGGGTATCCCACGCGTCCATCGTCCATGCGACGCCCTGGATTGAGCCAGGCCTGCTCCTCTGGCCAGCCGAGCATGCGCGCGATATCCCAATGGGAAGCGGGTAACCGCGCCAGAAGTTTCTCACGCAATTGGCTCGCCGCAGCACTGCCCACCCGTTGCATCGCTGCCCGCTGCTCTGATGTCAGTGCGGCAAAAAGCGCCTCGAAGATACATCCCGGCTCGTCAGCAATAAGCACGTGTGGCACACCTGACCCGTTGTAGATCAGAAACCTGCCTTCATGCCGGACCACTATTCTTCTTGCCTCGGTTTGCCCGCCGCTACCGAGGCGCCTGATAGACCGCCCATCCAGCCCGCTGTCACGCAAGTCAAGGTCAAGGTGCTCGAGTTCGAAGCTATCCAGCAACGCAAGGGCCAACTCGCCGGTGACATCACTGTACGCTGTGCTCAGATACAATCCCGCCAGCCCCCGGCTCAGGCGAGCCAGACGCAAGAGCGAACGGGCGTTGTTCGCGCACGGCAATGGCAGCCGCCGCTCGACCCGCGCCATTTGGTGCTCAAGCTCATGCGCTTGGTCGGTTACTTCATTTATGTAGGCCGAAGGCAAACCCGGGAAGTCCCGCTTGACCAACATGCTTAGCGGGTCTGCTGCAAGTGGCTGCTCTGTCAGGTGGGCAAACAATTGCGGCCGCAACCCGGCCTCATGCACCCGGATCTGCTCCAGTCCGGCGCCCACGTCTGGCCTTGCTTCACACCAGGCCAGCAGTTCACTGTCCGATGGCACCAACGCCTTCAGCCGAACACGCTCGAAAAACGTTTGAATGCGTGCATGCGCCTGGAAGGCGCGCAAGGTTTGGCCAAGGCTCACCGGCGCCGGGCGATTCTCCACGAGAACGCCGCGCAACAAATCTGCATCGATACCTGCCACCCGCATGATCTGCTCGGCCTGATGCGCGTCGACAGGGGAATGCTGTGGCCATAATGCATCCAGCATGCGAGCAGGCGCCTGCCAGCTGAGTGGTTGCTCACGCATCAGCTGCCAGCCACGCTCACCATTGTGCAACACGACCGGCCCGTAGCCGCCCTCACTCGCTACATGGCGCAGGCGATAGGGGCCATCGGCGATAGGCTGATGCACTTCGAAGTTGCGCCCATCGATACGGACCCAGCGGCGGCCCACCTCGCCATAGCGTCCCTCGTCAACCAGGTCGATAGCGCCCGGCAGTGATCGATAATTCCTGGCGTTGAACTGCCACAGGCGACCGCGCCCATTCCCAAGGCTTACCGGCTCCAGGCCCGCGACAAACGCACTGCGCACAAAACTGACACCCGCCACCGTCGCAGCGGTAGCCGCCAAGGTTTCGGCAACCCCCAGCAGATGCTGCAGCGCTTCGTGTTGGTGCCCTCTCGACCAATCCCGTGTCCCTTCGAACACTTCAGCGCACGTCTGGGCAACCACCTGACCCAGCAGCACGCCGCCCACAGCCGGGATGAACAAGCCGGCGAGGTTTACCAGGCCCAGACCTGCCGCTTTCCACTCAGCGTGTCTGGCGCTTACCGCCAGGCTATCAGCGTCGGCAGTCGGTACCAGCAGCAACCGGGCATCTTCCTTGGCCCGTTGCACTTGCCGAGTCGCCAGTTGCGTGAAGATCCCTCCTTCAGGAGTTTCACCCTCAAGCTCCAGGTCCGGCAGCTTGTCTTTCAGGCGCTTGCCGAGGGTACTGACAAAACCTGCACGGTGCTCAAGGCTGATGAGCTGTGTGAAGTACTGCCAGTAACCGGGATCTGGCAACAACATTGCCACGGTACTGTTCATGGAGGCGGCATTGTCGAAGAACCGCAATGCCTGCCGGGGATCACCAGGCAGGTAAAGTACGATGCCCCGATCATTTCCCGCCTTGTCATGCAGGTGGATCAGCAAGCCATCGACCACAGGTTTCCCTAGTGCCCTCAGCAGCATGGGTTTGCCTTCAAGCCCTCGTTGTCGCCGCTCCTGACCGTGGTCCACCAGCTCACGCAGTGCAAGCTGCACATCGACGCTTATGTTTCCCTGCAAAGCCGCAAGCTCGGTCGCCAGCTTCAACCCCGAACGTTTGTCTTCAGCCAGCACCGCCTGGGTAGCTGGCGGGAAGATCCTTTGCAACGCGTCCTGATAGCGCTGACCAACGTCCAGATTGCGACAGGCCGTAATCAATGCTTCCAGCGATGCATTCAATGGTTTATCGCTGCCTGGCAAAACCAGCCCCGTGCCCTCGTAGTAGCGGGTATTCGCAGCAAAGTTGCGCATCAGCCGCAGTAACCCGTTTTCACGCGTCTGGCTGTACCCGTATGTCTGTTGCAAGGTACCTGGCAGTGTGCCGAAGCGCGGCGCTACCCGCAGCCATTCGAGCTGGGCAAATACCTGCCCGTCCGGCAACGGTGCATCCAGCAAAGCCGCCAGGTGCTTCTCGGCAAACTGCTGGAGCGGCAGTAACTCAAGCGTCAGGCCACTCAAGCGTGCCTGGCTGGCGTGGTGCGCGTTCAGGCTGGTGCGCAGGGTGTTGATCTGGCCCCGTGACGCGCGTTTGAGCCACTCAGGTAATCGGGCACCGATGAATGGGTCATGGCCCGTCGTGTTGATAATCATGGTGGGTTCCCCCCGCTATTTGACGAAGCCAACCATGTTGTTCAAATGCCGGGCCAGGATGCAGAGGGAACGGGTTCGATCGGCGCCTGCTCGGTAAGCCTTCTGGGCCCGCGCGGTAATGCACTACGACGGGAAGTGTTCGCCCTTCAGTGCCCTGCCCCTCGCGCCTGGATCAATGCCCGATAATGCCCTGGGTTGCAGCCGAACCACTTGCGAAATGCCTTATAGAACGAGCTGCTGTCGGCGAACCCCAAGCGCTCGGCAAGCTCGCCCATGGCCAGGTCTTCCTGGCTGAGCCAGGCGATCGCCAGCTCCCGTCGTACGCTGTCCTTCAAGCCCTGGTAGTTCTGCCCCTCTTCTGCCAGGCGCCGCCGCAGGGTCGATGGCGACAGGCACAGCTGCCGGGCCAGGCGGTCAGCATCGGGCCACTGCGCAGGGGCCAGGCGCAGCAGGTCGGTGCGGATACGCCGCCCGAGGCTGGCCGGGTCACGGTATTTGACCAGGATATTGCCCGGCGCTTCGGCCAGAAAACGCTGCAGTTCCTCTTCACTGCGCCGCAGGGGCAAGTCGAGGCATTGCGAAGCGATGATCATGCGTGTGCGTGGACGCTCAAAATGCAGGTTTTCCGAAAACATGACCCGGTAGTCGTCGCAAAAGGGTGGTTCGGTACAACGCAGATCAATGCTCAGAATCGGGATACGCCGCCCGGCCAGCCAGCAGGTCACGCCATGCACGATCATCCAGAACGTGAAATAGGTGAACGCGCGGCGCGGTTCGTCACGCGGCTCATTGATGACAATTTCGGCCAGGCCTTGCTGGCGCACCAGGCTGGGCTGCATGTCTTGAAGCATCAGCGACAGAAATGCCAGCGAGGTTTCCAGGCCTGCACCCAGAGTTGGTTGGCCCATGCTGGCACGGCACATGAATGCCAGGCTGCCACTGCGCAGACCGCGCGGGTCCATCGCGAAAAATTCGTCGTTGCAGCGCCGGGCCAGCAAGCGCCACAGGCGGGCATAGGACTCGGCACTGACCCTTGCCTCTGGCAGGTGCAATTGTTCAACGGCGATGCCCGCCCTGGCCAGCAAGCCACTGTCAGGCTCACCGGCAGGGCAGGTCTGCAACAGCGCTTCGCGCACCAGCTGCATGGAAATGGTGTCTTTGTCGCTCATCGACGGTCCTGTCGGCTGATTGCCGGCCATTTTAGGGTCTGTATGAAAAGCCTCGAGACGAAGGTCAGGCAAGGCGAAAACAGCCGAGGAAGCGGAGTTTACGGGTTGTAAATGAGCATTCCGAGGCTGTTTTCAACGCAGCATCACCGAGTATCAAGGCTTTTCATACAGAGCCTAGGGTGCCCCGCAGCAAACAGCCATCATAGCCCCGCTGCCAGGCTCAGGAATGCCTGAATCAGGCGCAGTTCGCGACGGCGCTCCAGGCAGCCGATCACGTGTTGGTTGACAAGGCCCTCGCCGGCCAAGGGTCGTGCCACCACACGGGGATCATTGGCCACTTCAGTGGAAGAAACAACGCCAATACCCAGCTGCGAGGCCACTGCCTCGGTTACCGCCTCCCGGCTGTCCAGCTCCAGCAATACACGCGGTTGCACGCCCGCCTTGATGCAGGCCTTGTCGAAGGTGCGCCGGGTGGTGGAGCTGGGTTCGCGCAGCACCATGATCTGCTGGTGCAGCTCGGCCAACGGCAAGTCCTCCCGCTCGCTGGCCCAGGCGTGCCCCACGGGTAACAACGCACACAGGCGCGACTCACAGAGATTTTGCAGGTGCAGCCCTTTGCGCGGCTCGATTTCGGTCAGCACTGCCACGTCGGCATGCTCGCCGAGCAGCGCAGCCAACGTCTCCTGTGCATTGCCCAGACGCAAGTTGACGGTGACGCCAGGGTACCGCTCACGCAGCAGCGCCAGCATCGGCATGACCCGGTGCGGGCCGTCGGCGGCTACCTCCAGGCGCCCGGTCAGCAACTGGCGGTTGGCCTCGAGCATGGCCTGCGCTTCTTCAGCCAGGCCGAACATGGCGCGCGTGATGGCCGCCAGGCGCGTGCCCTCTTCGGTCAGTTCCACGCGCCGTGCAGTACGCCGCAGCAAGGTGATCTGGTAGTGCTCCTCCAGAGCCTTGACGTGCCCGGTCACCGCCGGCTGGCTGATGAAGAGGCGCTCGGCAGCACGGGTAAAGCTGCCCTCACGGGCCACGGCGTCGAAGGCGCGTAGCTGGAACAGGTTCATATTTATCGGCCTGACTTATAGCTGAGATAACAACAAACAATTTGATTGATGGCAGCGCGAATTGCAACCTAGGCCTCGTAGTTTCAGCCCACCGCTTGTGAGGAATAACGGAATGAGCAACGCCCCGATTCTGCTGACCCCAGGTCCCCTGACCACATCAATCCGCACCCGCCAAGCCATGCTGGTGGACTGGGGCTCCTGGGACCGTGACTTCAACCAATTGACTGCCAGCGTCTGCGAACAACTGCTGGCCATCATCGACGGCGCCAGCAGCCACCACTGCGTGCCCCTGCAAGGCAGCGGCACCTTCGCCGTGGAAGCGGCCATCGGCACCTTGGTGCCACGCGATGGCAAGGTTCTGGTACTGATCAACGGCGCGTACGGCCAGCGCCTGGCGAAGATCTGCAAAGTGCTGGGTCGCACTTACAGCACCTTCGAAACGGCCGAAGACCAGCCGACCACAGCCGCCGACGTCGACCGGCTGCTGGCCGAAGACTCGGCCATCACCCATGTGGCGCTGATCCACTGTGAAACCAGCACCGGCATCCTGAACCCGCTGCCCGAAATCGCCCAGGTGATCAAACACCATGGCAAGCGCCTGATCATCGATGCCATGAGCTCGTTCGGTGCGCTGCCGATCGATGCCCGCGAAATCCCCTTCGAAGCGCTGATCGCAGCCTCCGGCAAGTGCCTGGAAGGCGTACCCGGCATGGGCTTCGTCTTCGCCGAAAAAAACGCCCTGGTGGCCGCCGAAGGCAATGCCCACTCGCTGGCCATGGACCTGCACGACCAGCACGCCTACATGGCCAAGACCGGGCAATGGCGCTTCACCCCGCCTACCCACGTGGTCGCGGCCCTGCACGAAGCACTGCAGCAATACAACGAGGAAGGTGGCCTTCCCGCCCGCCACCAGCGCTACGCAGACAACTGCAAGACGCTGCTCGACGGCATGGCAGCCATCGGCCTGCGCAGTTTCCTGCCTGCCGAGATCCAGGCGCCAATCATCGTCACCTTCCACGCCCCCACCGATGCCCGCTACCAGTTCAAGGACTTCTACGAGCGGGTCAAGGCCAAGGGTTTCATTCTCTACCCGGGCAAGTTGACCCAGGTCGAAACCTTCCGCGTCGGCTGCATCGGCGTAGTCGGGGCGGACGGCATGCAGGCCGCCGTGAATGCCGTGGCCGAGGTGCTGCGGGAAATGGAAGTGCTGGACATCTGACACTTTGCCCACCCGAACCCAGGAATTCGCGCACATGAACTACAACAACCCCACCCAACTGCAAGCCGCCATCCTCGACTGGGCTGGCACCGTGGTCGATTTCGGCTCATTCGCCCCCACCCAGATCTTTGTCGAGGCCTTTGCCGAGTTCGACGTGCAGGTGTCCATCGAAGAAGCCCGAGGCCCGATGGGCATGGGCAAATGGGACCATATCCGCACCCTGTGCGACGTACCGGAAATTGCCGAGCGCTACCGCAAGGTGTTCGGCCGTACCCCGACCGATGATGACGTCACCGCCATCTACAACCGCTTCATGCCGCTGCAGATCGAAAAGATTGCCGTGCACTCGGCACTGATCCCCGGTGCGCTGGACACCCTCACCGGTCTACGCCAGGACGGCCTGAAGATCGGCTCGTGCTCGGGTTACCCGAAAGTGGTGATGGACAAGGTGGTGGAACTGGCGGCGCAGAACGGCTACGTAGCCGACCATGTCGTGGCCACCGACGAAACCCCGAACGGCCGACCATGGCCGGCCCAGGCCTTGGCCAACGTGATTGCGCTGGGGATTGACGATGTAGCAGCCTGCGTGAAGGTGGACGACACCGTGCCAGGCATTCTTGAAGGCCGCCGTGCCGGCATGTGGACCGTGGCGCTGGTCTGCTCGGGTAATGCCTTGGGCCTGACCTGGGAAGGCTTCCGGGCGTTGAGTGCCGAGAAACTGGAAAGCGAGCGCCAGCGCATCCACGCACTGTTTGCCGACTCCCGCCCGCACTACCTGATCGACACCATCAACGACCTGCCCGAAGTGATTGCCGACATCAACCGGCGCCTGGCCAAGGGCGAGATGCCGCAAGCCTTCTGACCCCTGCAGTTTCGCTGTGGTCGCGGCCCTTGCGCGACACAAGGCCGCGCCTACGGCGGCCTGCGCCCAATCACCGACCTGTGTCTACCCTCGATCAGGTGTAGGCGCGGGTTTACCCGCGAATACCGTAGCGGCGGCAACGGCGAACGGCGGGTGGAGATTGGCCAGCAGGGCCGGCCCTTTCGCGGGTGAACCCGCTCCTACACGCGGCCTGCGCCCAATCACCAATGTGTGTCCAACCCTGATCAGGTGTAGGAGCGGGTTTACCCGCGAATACGGTAGCGGCGGTAACGGTGAACGGCGGGTGGAGATTGGCCAGCAGGCCCGGCCCTTTCGCGGGTAAACCCGCTCCTACGGCCGACAAACCTGAGCTAGAACGTTATTGTGGCAATTGCACCCGCGGTTTGGTCGCGGCGAAGATCGCCCAGCTGGAGACGAACAGCGCCGCGATCAATGGGCCAATCACGAAGCCGTTTAGGCCGAACACCGCCAGCCCGCCAAGGGTCGACACCAGGATCAGGTAATCCGGCATGCGCGTATCCTTGCCCACCAGGATTGGCCGCAACACATTATCCACCAGGCCGATCACCAGCACCCCGAACGCGGTAAGCACCACCCCTGGCAGTATCGCCCCGGTCAGCAGGAAATACGCCGCCACCGGCGCCCAGATAATGCCCGCGCCCACCGCCGGCAGCAGCGACAGAAACGCCATCAGCACCGCCCACACCAACGCACTCGGGATATCCAGCACCCAGAAAATAAAGCCTCCCAACGCACCTTGGGTAATGGCCACCAGCACGTTGCCCTTCACCGTCGCCCGTACCACACGATTGAACTTCAACTGCAAACGACGCTTCTGGTGCTCGGGCAGCGGGACGGCCATCCGCACCCGGCGCGCGACTTCCGGACCATCACGCAGGAAAAAGAACAGCAAGTACATCATGATGCCGAAACTGATCAGGAACTCGAATGTGCCCTGCCCAAAGCTGAACGCCTGGCTGGCCAATACCTGGCTACCCTGGGTTGCCCACTTGGCGATCTTGTCACGCAACCCGTCGAGGTTACCCATGCCCATGTTGTCCAGGCCACGCTGGGCGAATGCCGGGAGCATGTCCTTGCCGCGCTCGACGTAACCGGCGATGTCCAGTTGCCCGCTTTCGATGCGCTGGTACAGCGTGGCGCCCTCTTGAACCAGCAGCGCGCTGGTGATGATCACCGGCAGGATCGCCACAAGCAGGCACACCAGCGTAGACGTGGCCGCGGCAAGGTTACGCCGCCGACCGCAGCGGATCAGCAAGTGACGCTGCAGCGGGGCGAACAAAATGCCGAGAATCACCGCCCAGAAGATTGCGCCGTAATACGGCAGAAGGATCCAGAAGAAGGCAATGGTCACCAACGCCAAGAGTACTGCCAGGGCTTTGTTCTGTAGCGCGGTTTCGTTCATCGCAGTTCCTCAAATGGCTTATGAGTGATTAGTGCACCGCACCTGGACAAAAGTGCCGCGCTCACTTGACGCAAATCAATACGCGCCTTGTCCATCGCCCCTAGCATCCCGGCCTTTTTGCCCCGGTGCGCACATGAACCCTACTGCCAAGCCCGAACTGCTGGCCCCCGCCGGCACCCTCAAGACCATGCGCTACGCGTTTGCCTACGGCGCCGATGCGGTCTACGCCGGCCAGCCGCGTTACAGCTTGCGGGTGCGCAACAACGCGTTCGATCACGCCAACCTGGCACTGGGGATCGAGGAGGCGCACGCCTTGGGCAAGCGCTTCTACGTGGTGGTCAACATCGCCCCGCACAATGCCAAGCTCAAGACCTTCCTCAAGGACCTGGCACCCGTGATCGAGATGGCGCCGGACGCGCTGATCATGTCCGACCCCGGGCTGATCATGCTGGTGCGCCAGCACTTCCCACAGATGCCGGTGCACCTGTCGGTGCAGGCCAACACCGTCAACTGGGCCAGCGTGCAGTTCTGGCAGCAACTTGGCCTGAGCCGGGTGATCCTGTCACGGGAGCTGTCGCTGGACGAAATCGAGGAAATCCGCCAGCAGGTGCCGGGCATGGAACTGGAAGTGTTCGTGCACGGCGCCCTGTGCATGGCCTATTCCGGCCGTTGCCTGCTGTCGGGCTACCTCAACAAGCGTGACGCCAACCAGGGTACCTGCACCAATGCCTGCCGCTGGAAGTACGACGCCACGCCGGCCACCGAGAACGCCACCGGTGACATCGTGCGCCAAGTGCAGCCCACCCTGGGCCTGGGTGCGCCCACCGACCAAGTGTTCCTGCTGCAGGAAAGCAACCGCCCCGGCACTGAAATGCCGGCGTTCGAGGATGAGCACGGCACCTACATCATGAACGCCAAGGACCTGCGCGCCATTCAGCACGTCGAGCGCCTGGCCTTGATGGGCGTGCATTCGCTGAAGATCGAAGGCCGTACCAAATCGCACTTCTACTGTGCCCGCGCGGTACAGTCGTATCGCCAGGCGATCGACGACGCGGTGGCCGGGCGACCATTCGACCGCGCCCTGATGGGCAACCTCGAATCCCTGGCGCAACGCGGTTACACCGAAGGTTTCCTGCGCCGCCACGTGCACGACGAGTACCAGAACTACCAGCGCGGCAACTCGGTGTCCGAGCGCCAACAATTCGTTGGCGAGCTGACCGGCGTGCGCGTCGACGGCCTGGCCGAGGTCAAGGTGAAGAACCGCTTCGCCGTGGGCGACCATCTGGAGCTGATGACACCGCGCGGTAACTACCACTTCGACCTGCACCGCCTGTGCAACCGCCAGCAGCACGCCATCGAGGTAGCACCGGGCGATGGCCACGTGGTGTATCTGCCGATCCCGGAACAGGTTGCCCTCGACTACGGCCTGCTGATGCGCGACCTCCGCATCGACGAAGCAGCAAGCTGACAACACTGTAATGTGCACCTCAGCTACCTGACAGCCGGCGGCAGCGAACATCGTGGCGCTTCTGCATGAGGCCACGCCATGTTGCGCAACCCCTCGCGCCGTACGTTTGCCAAAGGCCTGGGCGCCGCCAGCACGCAGGCGGGCGGCAACAAACCGCGCTGCGCCTGGAAGCCGCTTACGCTATGCTGCTGACCAACCGCTGGATACTGGAGCCGACCCTGGAGGCCGACCTCTACGGGCGCAACGACGCCGGGCGCGAGCAAGGCGCGGGGGTGGCCGACAGCGAGGTGGGCCTGCGCCTGCGCGACGAGATCACGCACGGCTTCGCCCCTACGTCGGGCTCAGTTTCAACCGCCTGCGCGGCTCGCGCGCCAACCAGGCCCTGGAAGACGGCGAAGAGCTGGGCCAGACCCGCCTTGTCGCCGGTATCCGCCTGCGTTTTTAAAGGAGTGCTTCACCATGCTGCGCAAACACCTGCTGACCCTGAGCCTGCTGGCCGTCACCGGCCTGGCCCAGGCCGCCGAGACCATCGACGTCTACCGCGACCCCAACTGCGGCTGCTGCAAGGCCTGGATCAGCCACCTCCGTGACAACGGCTTTACCGTCAACGACCACGTCGAGCCAAACATGAGCGCCGTCAAGCAACGCCTCGGTGTGGCGCCACGCCTAGCGTCTTGCCACACCGGGGTGATCGACGGCAAGTTCGTCGAAGGCCACGTGCCGGCCGAGCAGGTGCGCCTGCTGGCCAAGCGCAACGACCTCAAGGGCCTGGCGGTGCCGGGCATGCCCATGGGCTCGCCCGGCATGGAGATGGGTGACCACAAGGATGCCTACCAGGTCATCGGGGTGACCCAGGATGGCCAGGACACCGTGGTCGCCAACTACTGATGCTCAGCCTGGGGGCGCTGTTTCTCAGCGCCTTTGGTGCCGCCACCCTGCTGCCGCTGCAATCAGAGGCCGTGCTGGTCGGTCTGTTGCTGCGCCAGCCCGAGGCATGGGCGATCCTGCTGCTGGTAGCCACCCTGGGCAACGTGCTCGGCTCGGTGGTCAACTGGCTGCTGGGCCGGGCCATCGAGCACCTGCGCGACAAACGCTGGTTTCCTTTCAGCGCTGCCCAGCTGGCGCGTGCGCAGCAGCGCTACCAACGCTGGGGGCAATGGTCGCTGCTGCTCAGCTGGATGCCGGTGATCGGTGACCCGCTTACGCTGATCGCCGGGATCATGCGTGAGCCGTTCTGGCGCTTCCTGTTGCTGGTGACCCTGGCCAAGTCTGGCCGCTATGCAGTGCTTGCCATGATCACCCTGGGCTGGTTTCACGCCTGGTAACACCTTTCAGGTTTCGCGTGGTCCACTGCCTGTTACAGTCGCCCCATTCAACCTGGCCCTACACGGAGTTCCCCCATGCTGCGCGCAACCGCCCTCGCCCTGGCCTGCCTTGCCAGCAGTTCGGCCATCGCTGCCGAGTCGCCTACCTACGGCCCCCAGCTTGAAGGCTTCAGCTACCCGCACCCCCTCAAGCATTTCAACTTCAAGTCCCAGGGCCAGGCCCTGCAGATGGGCTACATGGACGTGCCCGCCCAGGGCCAGGCCAACGGCCACAACGTGGTGCTGATGCACGGCAAGAACTTCTGCGCCGCCACCTGGGAAACCACCATCGACGCCTTGAGCAAGGCCGGCTACCGGGTCATCGCGCCCGACCAGGTCGGCTTCTGTACATCAAGCAAACCGGCGCATTACCAGTACAGCTTTCAGCAACTGGCCGACAACACCCATGCCCTGCTCGAACAGCTGGGTGTGAAGCAAACCATTGTGCTCGGCCACTCCACCGGCGGCATGCTGGCCACCCGCTATGCGCTGATGTACCCACAGCAGGTGGAACGCCTGGCAATGGTCAACCCAATCGGCCTGGAAGACTGGAAAGCGCTGGGGGTGCCCTACCGCACCGTGGACCAGTGGTATGCCCGCGAACTCAAGCTGGATGCCGAAGGCGTACGTGCATATGAGCGCAAGACCTATTACGCCGGGCGCTGGAAGCCTGAATATGAACGCTGGGTGCAGATGCTGGTGGGCTTGAACAAAGGGCCAGGGCATGAAGCGGTGGCGTGGAACTCGGCACTGATCTACGACATGATCTTTACCCAGCCGGTGTACCACGAGTTCAAGCACCTGCAGATGCCGACCCTGCTGCTGATCGGCGACCAGGACACCACGGCCATCGGCAGCGATATCGCGCCGTCGGAGGTAAAGGCCAAGCTGGGCAACTATGCAGAGCTGGGGCCGCAGGTGGCCAAGCTGATACCCAAAGGTGAGCTGATCACGTTCGAAGGCATGGGGCACGCGCCGCAAATCGAGGAACCGGTGCGGTTCAATCGCACCCTGGTCGAATGGCTGGGCAAGTGAGCCAATGATTGGCCCCTGTGGGAGCACGCAGGCTTTGGGATTTTGCGCACGTCCGCTGCTGCCACAGGGTTCCTTTACACGTTCCAGACCTGGGTTTCTGTCCAGCCCAGCTCGGCAAAGTCGTCCGCCCGCAACTCAGCCTCTTCTTCGCAGAAAAACTCATCCAGCTGTGGTGGTCTGACCGCTGTATCACTGAGCATTGCGTGCACCTGCCCACGGTGATGCACCTGATGTTCGAACAGATGCGCCAGCAACCGCAGCCGCTGCTCGCGCTGCACCCGATCGGGCCGCACGACGCTCACATAGCGGCCAAGGTCGCCATCACTCAGCCCCCGGCAGTAGGCGATCAAACGGTGGTCAGCCTGGGCCTGTTCGGCATGCAGATCGGTACAGGTGGCAAACGGCTGCTCCGGGTCGAAAAAGCGTTCGCCGTCGGCATCGGGCTGCTCGCCGCGCTGCTCGCACTCGAGCATATGCAGGTAAAACCAATCCACCGTCAGCAAGTGGTTGAGGGTGGCCTTGATCGACGGGAAGAAGCTGCAACGCGGGGCGACGAACTCGTCCTGGGTCAGTTGCAGGCAGGCCTTGTACAGGCGATGGTTGGCCCAGCCATTGTTATAGGCCTGGGTCAGCAGATGATGCGATAGCGGCTGCATGGTCGGCTCCTTTTCAGGCGAAGCGTTGCAGTTGCATCTCCCGTAGCCGGCTCAGGGTGCGCTGGTACGGGAACGCCAGATACCCTTGAGTGTAGAGGGCATCGAGCGGCACCTGTGCCTCCAGGTACAACGCCACCCGACGGTCATAGCATTCGTCGACCAGGGCAATGAAGCGGCGAACCGCATCGTCCTTGGGCGACAGCGCCGGCAGTTCACGGTCACCCGCCACGACCCTCGCCGCGCCATCTTCGGTGCCACGGGCAATCCGCCCCGCCCGCTGTTCCCCGCCCAGCGCCGGAATGCCGGAGACCAGAATCGAGGGAAAACGGTCGCACAAGGCCATGAACTCCATGGCCGCCAAGGGTTGATCGCACAGATCGGTGAAACGACACCAGATAGCCTGCTCACTGCGCCGCACGACGTGAATGTGCCTTGAGCCAATAACCAAGGGCTGATCCGTGCCGGCGTCTTCGGGGCTGAGCTGGCGAAACACCTCGGCCAACGGGCTGGTCTGCCCTGCCTCGGCTACCCAATAGCGCTGCCGCGCTTCACCGGGGTGCAGGCGGTGATCCTGCTCGCCCGCTACCGGCAGGACCTGCATGTGACGACCAATGGCGGCGATGGCCGGCAGGAACCGCTCGCGGTTGAAACCATCGCGGTAGAGCTGCTCGGGTGGCTGGTTGGAAGTGGCAACAATCACCACGCCCTGATCGAACAATACCTGGAACAGGCGGCCGAGGATGATCGCATCACCGATGTCGTTGACGAACAGTTCATCGAAGCACAGCACACGGATTTGCCGCGCCAGCTCCGCCGCCAGGGCCAATAGCGGGTCGGCGGTGCCGTTGAGCTGAAACAGGCGTTGATGCACCCAGGCCATGAAGTGGTGAAAGTGCTGGCGCCGCCCAGGTATGCGCAGACACTGGTGGAACTGGTCCATCAGCCAGGTCTTGCCGCGCCCGACCGGGCCCCAGAGGTAGAGGCCCTGGGTGGGGCGGCCCTGCTCGAGGGACTGGAAGCAGGCTTGCAAGGCCTCGACGACGCGGGCCTGGGCGGGGTCAGCGACGTAGCCCCGAGTGCTCAGGGCTTGCTGGTAGAGGGTTTGGGGATCGAGGGCCATGGCCGCATTCTACCCGACTGTCACCCTCGGTGCAGGCGCGCGTCAGTCGGCCAGGCCGACCTTGAGTAGCGCGCCGTCCTTGTCATCGGTCAGTACATACAGGTAACCATCTGGCCCCACCCGCACATCACGGATACGCGCCTTCAGGTCACCGAGCAACCGCTCTTCGTGCACCACCTTGTCACCCTCCAGTTGCAAGCGGATCAATTCCTGCGTGGCCAGCGCCCCTATGAACAGATTGTGGTCCCAGGCCTTGAACGTTGGGCTGTCGTAGAACGCCATACCGCTGATACCCGGTGACTTTTCCCATACATGGTGCGGGTCGACCATGCCGTCCACATGCTCGCCCTTGGCCTCGGGGATGGGCAGCAGCGAGTAGTTGATGCCGTGGGTCGCAATCGGCCAACCATAGTTCTTGCCAGGCTTTGGGATGTTGATTTCATCCCCGCCGCGCGGGCCGTGTTCGTGGGTCCACAGCTGGCCGGTCCAGGGGTTGAGCGCGGCGCCTTGCTGATTACGGTGGCCGTACGACCAGATCTCCGGGCGCACGTTGTCCTTGCCGACGAAGGGGTTGTCTTTGGGCACTTCGCCGTCCGGCAGAATACGCACGACCTTGCCTTGCAACTTGTCCAGGTCCTGAGCAGTGGGGCGTTGATTGTTCTCGCCCAGGGCGATGAACAGGTAGCCGTTGCGGTCGAACACCAGCCGCGAGCCGAAATGGTTACCCACCGACAGCTTGGGCTGCTGGTGGAAGATCACGGTGAAATGCTCCAGCCGGGCGCGGTCCTCGGACAGCTGCCCGCGGCCGACCGCAGTACCGGCCTTGCCGTCACTGCCCTCCTCGGCATAGGACAGGTAGACGGTGCGGTCCTTGCCGAACTCCGGTGACAGTGCCACATCCAGCAAGCCGCCCTGGCCTTCGGCCCAGACCTTGGGTACACCGCTGATCGGCGGGCCGACCTTGCCTTCGGCATTGACCAGCCGCAGGTTACCGGCGCGCTCGGTCACCAGCATGTCCTTGCCACCGGGCAGGAAGGCCAGGGCCCAGGGGTTGCGCAGGCCATCGGCAAGCGTGTCGACGATCAAGGTACCTTCTTCGCTGGGAAACCGCTGTTCGGCCGCCGCATGCGCCCACAGTGGCAGTAGCGCGGCGGCGGTCAGGGTGGCTAGCCAGGGTGCTCGAAGCATGCCGGATTCCTTTCAAGTGGGCTTAAGGCGCACGTGGGTTGTCGCGCGGTGGCCGGGTGGGTTCCAGATTCGGGGTTTGCTGCTGACGACGCAGGTTGTCGCCATTGCCGATGCCGCGGTTGTCCAGGGTGGGTGGGCGCTGGTACGGGTCGGTGGACGGGCCACGTACCGGTGGCGCAGCCGGCATGCTGCCTTGACGGCTGTTGGGGTTGGCCCGCTGGATCGGGCTGTTGTAAGGGTTGTTGTTGCCGGCAGCACGTTGCACGGGCTGCTGCGCAGCCGCGTGCGTGGGCAGGCACAAGGCCAGGCCGAGGGCCAGGATGGGCAATGTCGGGGTCATGCTTCACCTCCTGTACGAAAATGCCGCGCCTGGTGGGTTTGATAGCCTAAGGCGCGAGGGGTTCGCGGCAAAAGTGTGAATGCGGGTGGAGTTGATTCCTGATGTTTCAGTATGGGCCGCGGAGGGCTGCTTCGCCCTCCAATGGCCGCAACCTTCTACTGGCCGTTATCCACCTTGTGCCGCGCCGCATACAGGCACAGCATCTCCATGGCCAGGGTTGCCCCGGCCAATGCGGTGATATCGGCATGGTCATAGGCTGGCGCCACTTCCACCAAGTCCATGCCTACCAGGTTGATGCCACGCAGCCCACCCAGAATCTCCAGCGCCTGCACCGTGCTCAGCCCGCCACACACCGGGGTTCCGGTACCGGGCGCGTAGGCCGGGTCGAGGCAGTCGATGTCGAAGGTCAGGTACACCGGCCGCTCGCCCACCCGCTGGCGAATCGCTGCAATCACCGCCTCTGTGCCCTGGCGGTGCACCTGCCTGGCGTCGAGAATGGCAAAGCCCTGGCTGTCGTCATTGGTCGTGCGCAGGCCAATCTGCACCGAGTGGGCCGGGTCAACCAGGCCTTCGCGGGCGGCATGCCAGAACATGGTGCCGTGGTCGATGCGCTTACCCGCCTCGTCCGGCCAGGTGTCACTGTGCGCATCGAAATGGATCAGCGCCAGCGGGCCATGGTGGCGGGCGTGAGCCTTGAGCAGCGGGTAGCTGATGAAGTGGTCGCCACCAAGGGTCAGCATGGCGCAACCCGCCTGCAGAATGTGCTCGGCATGAGCCTCGATGCTGTCCGGCACCGACTGCGGCGTGCCGCTGTCGAAGGGGCAGTCGCCATAGTCGATGACCGCCAGGTGGTCGAACGGGTCGAACGTCCACGGCCAGTGGCGGGCCCAGGCCTGCTGGACCGAGGCAGCACGGATCGCCCGCGGGCCGAAGCGCGCGCCGGGGCGGTTACTGGTGGCCGTGTCGAACGGCACACCGCTGACCACCACATCCACACCGCGCAAGTCGCGGCTGTAGCGGCGGCGGGAAAAACTGACAACACCGGCGTAGGTGCTTTCTGCGGCGGTACCATACAGGCTATCGCGGGTCATGGCCTGGTCATTGCTTGCGGCTTGGTCCACGGTCGGGCTCCTTGATTGTCATGGGCTACTGCCGGCTGCGAAAGGCGGTCCACAGACGGTTGCGTTGGCGCAGGTCGGCCAAGGCCATGCTGCGGTCGGCATACAGGCGCTGACGCACCTCGGCCGACGGATAGATATCCGGGTCGTTGCGCACCGCTTCGTCCACCAGCGGCGTGGCAGCCTGGTTGGCATTGGCGAAGAACAGCGTGTTGGTCAGCGCTGCCACCGACTCTGGCTTGAGCATGAAGGCGATGAACGCCCGTGCGGCCTCGGGGTGCGGGGCGTCCTTGGGGATGACCAGGTTGTCCTGCCATACCAGCGTGCCTTCGAGGGGGATGCGGTAGATCACCTCGAACGGCTTGCCGGCACGGCGGGCCTGGTCGGCGGCCATCGCTGCATCACCGTTGTAGGTCAGCGCCAGGCACACGCTGCCATTGGCCAGGTCGTTGATCTGCCGGCCGTTGGCAACGTAGCTGACCGACGGCTGCAACTGGCTGAGCAGGTTCTGCGCGGCAGCCAGGTCATCCTTGTTCTGGCTGTAAGGGTCCTTGCCCAGGTAGTTCAGGGCTAAGCCGATCACCTCCTGGGGCGAGTCAGGCAAAGCGATGCCGCAACCCTTCAGGCGGGTGGCGTACTCGGGCTTGAACAACAGGTCGAGGCTGTCCAGCGGTACATCGCCAAGGCGCTGGCGTACGGCCTCCACATTTACCCCCAGGCCCAGCGTGCCCCAGGTGTACGGCACCGCGTGACGGTTGCCGGGGTCAACCTCGGCCAGTTTGCCCAGCAGGTCTTTGTCGAGGTTGCCATAGCCAGGCATGGCCTGAGCATCCAGCGGTTGCAGGGCATTGGCCTTGAGCGCCCGGGCCAGCACGGTGGATGACGGCACCACCACGTCGTAGCCGCTACCACCGGTCAACAGCTTGGTTTCCAGCACCTCGGGGGTGTCAAAGGTGTCGTAACGCACCTTGTAGCCCGTTTCCTGTTCGAAGCGCTGCAGGGTTTGCGGGGCGACATAATCGGCCCAGCTGTAGAGATTGACGACCTTTTCTTCGGCCTGCAGCGGCAGGGCCAGAACCAGAGACAAAAGGCACAACGATCGACGCATGGCGGACACCTCGGTAAATGGGTGGATGCCGCGAGCATGCCAGCCGGGTTACATTGCACCAATGGCAAGTTTGCAAAGCTGACATTCATCAGGAGCAATGTAATGCTCGGACAAGTGCACGACCCCGACCTGCACCTGCTGCGGCTGTTCGTCACTGTAGTCGAGGCGGGTGGCTTCAGCGCCGCTCAAGGCGTGCTGGGCCTGAGCCAGCCCACCATCAGCCAGCGCATGGCGCAACTGGAGGCACGCGTGGGTTACCGCCTGTGCAGCCGCGGCAAGGGTGGTTTTCGCCTGACGGAAAAAGGTGAATTGCTATTGGACGCGGCGCATGGGCTACTGCTGAACATTGAGCAGTTTCGCCAGCAGGCCAACGGCGTTGCCGGGCGGCTGCTGGGAACTGTGCGCATAGGCATGGCGGAAAATCAGGACAAGGCGGTGAGCCTGAAACTGGCGGCGGCCATTGCGGCATTTCGCAGGCGAGAAGAATCGGTGCAACTGGAGCTTGTCAGTGCACCGCCGGCGGAGCTGGAACGGCTGTTGCTGGAGCAGCGGCTGGACTATGCCATCAGCTACTTTTCCGGCAACCAGGCGGCCTTTGATTACCAGCCCTTGTTCGCGGAGCGCCAGCGGCTGTATTGCGGCAAGGGGCATGTGCTGTATGGCGAGACGGATGTTGGGCTTGAGCAGTTGCTGGACATGGACCAGGTGCGCCATCCGTACCGTTTTCTCAAAGGGGGCGAGCCGTTCCAAAGCAGACGCAGCACGGCAGTGGCGGAGCAGATCGAGAGCGTGCTGACGTTCATTCTGTCTGGGCGGCATATTGGCTACTTGCCATGCCACTGTGCACAGGCCTGGGAGGCCGAGGGGCTGTTATGGGCGTTGGACCCTGAGCTTGATTTTGGGGTGCCGTTCACCTTGGCCCGGCATCGGGCACAGGGGGTTGGCGAGGCAGCCCATGTATTTGCGCAGGATTTGCTGGCGACGTTTGCCTGAACCGGCCCCTTCGCGGGTTTACCCGCGAAGGGGCCGGGCCTGCTGGCCAACTTACACCCGCCGTTCACCGTTGCCGCCGCTACCGTATTCGCGGGTAAACCCGCTCCTACATCGGATCGGTGGTGGACACCTGTCGGTGGCTGGGCACAGGCCGTCGTCGTAGGAGCGGGTTCACCCGCGAAAGGGCCGGTTCAGGCAACCACAATCAGTAAGCCATGCTCCAGGTCAGGGTGTAGGTCCGCCCGCGCCCCTGGTAGTCATACAGATACGCCGGCCCGTAGGTCGGCGAATAGAACAACGTCGCACGCTGTCCCCATACCGTGCTGTACTGTTTGTCCAGCACGTTCTGGATACCGGCACTGACGGTGCCGAAACCGGTGTCTTGGCTGCCCAGCAGGTCAAAGGTGGTGTAACCGTCAATCTCGTGATCGGCATCGTCCTTCAGGCTGAAGGCATGGTTGGCCTGCAACCGTACACTGCGGCCATCGCCCTTCCAGCCGACAAATGCGGTGGCCTTGGACAACGAGGCATAACGGGCATCGCGCTTGATCCAGCCGCCATCCTCGGCCTCTTCCTCGGAGCGTGTCATGTGCAATGTGCCGCCGGTTTCCCAGCCGGTCTGGAAGTGCCGGGTCAGTGCACCTTCAAAGCCGAAGTCGCGGCTTTTCTGCTCTTCGACGTCGATGGTCAGCGTTTGCGAATCGACGTTGATGATCTTGTCCGACCAGATGTAGTACAGCGCTGCCTGTGCATCCCAATCCAGGTCGGCATAGCGCCAGCCCACTTCCACCTGGCGGCTCTTGATACCGGCCAACGGGTTATCGGCCACGCTCAGGCCCGGCTTGCCGTAGTACTTGGCCGGGTCAGGCAGGTCGAAGCCTTCGCCATAGTTGCTCCACACCTGGTGGCCGTTCTTGAAGTCGTAGATGGCACCGACGTTGAACAGGTTGACCTGATAGTCGTTACTGCCACCTGGCACGCCCTTGAAGTCGCTGACATCCACGTCCATCTGCTGGCGCCGGGCACCACCGGACAATGTCAGGTTGTCGGTGGCATGCCAGTCCAGCTGGGCATACACCGACACACCATCCACCCGGTAGCTGGGGTAGCGTGCGGCCTTGCTGTCTTTTTCCAGCTCCAGGCCACCCGACTCGGACGAAGTCTGGGCGTTGAAGGTGGTCTGCTCGGCGTTGAAGCGCTCGCGGTCCAAATCAACGCCGTAGGTCAGCTTTAGCGTATCCCACTGTTTGGCAAACAGGCCCTTGAGGCTGGTGACTTCGAAGTTTTGCTGCGAGGCGGCAAAGTACACCCCGCGCGAGCCGGTGGGCGTGGCACGGTTGTAGTACGGGAACGGGTAGAAGTTGTCGTCTTCCTTGCGGTACGAGGCCTGCAGGTAGAAGTCCTGGCCCAGCACGTCGGTGTGGTGGTAATTGGCGTTGAGCAGCAAGCGCCGCGTACGCGGCTCCAGGTCCGATGAATAACCGCTGCGCAGCTCGGCGTCTTCCAGGTCGGATGGCGCGTTGTAGTTCAGGTTGGGGAAGTAGATACCCGTGCTGCCGTGGTTGCCCGAGTCGTAGTACTGGGCCAACAGGTCGAGGCTCTGCTGGTCGTTCAGCTGCAGGCCCAAGGTACCGAGTACGTCGATGGTGCGGTTGTACTGCAGGTCGGTCTGGGTGTTGTCGATGAAGATCTGGTCGCCAGCACCATCGTAGAAGGCTTCGTTCTGCTCACCGGAAACGCCCAACCGGGCATTGACCCGTTCGTTGCCGCCGCTGACCGACTGGGCGAAGCGGGTGGCCAGGTCGTCGCTGTTGTTGAAACCGCTGCTGGCCCCCAACTGGGTCTCGAAGCGCGCCGGGCCAGGCTCGCCCTTTTTGGTCACGATGTTGATGATGCCGCCAGTGGCGCCACCGCCGTAGATGGCGCTGGCGCCAGACAGCACTTCGACGCGCTCGACGTTGAACGGCGAAATGCTGTCGAACTGGCGCGACAGGCCGCGGGAGCTGTTCTGACTGACCCCGTCGATCATCACCAGCACGTTGCGCCCACGCATGTTCTGGCCGTAATTGGTGCGCCCTTCCGGCGCCAGGTCAAGGCCCGGTACCAGCTTGCCGATGGCCTCCTTCAGGCTGACGCCGCTGTCGATCTGCTCGCGCAATTGCTGTTGGTCGACCACCCAGACGGTCCCAGGGATTTCGCTGATGGCGGTGCTGGTGCGCGAGGCTACGCTGACTTCGATCGGCTTGAGGTTGACCGCCTGCGGCGCGGCCTCGGCCTTGCGCAGGGTGACGGTGCGAGCCTCGCTGAACTGCCAGCTCATGCCGCTGCCGGCCAACAACTGCTGCAGGGCCTGCTCGACACTGTAGTTGCCCTGCAACGCCGGGCTGACCTGGCCGGCGACATCGCCTGTGGTGTACAGCAGGTGCAGGCCGGCTTGGTCGGCGAAGGTGGTCAGCGCCTGGTCCAGCGGCTGGGCTGGCAGGTCGAGCTGGACCTGGCGAGCTTGCATCTGGGTCTGTTCGGCAGTCGTCGCGGCCCCTGCGTGCAGAGGGCCGAGCAACAGGGCCATGGCACTGCAAGACATCAAGGCATGGTGAAAAGGACCGCGACGGCGGTGCAAGGGCTTGAGCATCAGAGGCACGAATGAGCTTCCTGACAAGTCGTAAATGAGAATGGGTTGCTGATCAGTCTCACTACGACGATCTGGCTTGCAGGAACTTGCAGTGGCAAATGGAAAATATTTTTATTTCTGTCCGTCCTCTTCGCGGGCAAGCCCGCTCCTACAACGACTGCGCCCGCCTGAAGGTTGTGCAATCTGTGCAGGAACGGGCTTGCCGCTAAGAGGCCGGCACAGGCTGATCAATGCACCACGGCCAACCACGGCAGGTAGGTCACCTTCAGGCCATACCGCTGCTCCAACGTGCGCAACAGGGCCTCAGGTTCATCCAGGTCAAACACCCCGCTCACTTCCATCGCAGCCAGCTTGCTGTCGGACAACACAATGCGCCCATGCCGGTATCGCTCAAGCTCGGTCAGCACCTGCCCCAGCGGCTTGCCGTTGAAGATCAGCTTGCCACGCTGCCAGGCCATCTGCGTGCCGGCATCGGCCGCCACTGCCAGTTCATGTTCACCCACCTTGGCTTCACCGCGTGCCAACACGGCGTGGCCATCGCGCTGCACGCTGAAGGTGGCAGCATTGCCCTGCACCTGCGCACCGGCCGTTTCGACCACGAACGGACGTGAATCATCGGCGGTCTCGAACAGCGCCTCACCCGCATCGAGTACCACACGCCGCTCATGCTCGCTGAACACCACGCTCAAGGCACTGGCGCTGTTCAGCGTCACCCGTGTGCCATCTGCCAAGGTAATGACCTGCCGCTCGCCCACGGCGGTGTGGTAATCGGCCAGCAGCATCGGGGCTTGCTGCCAACCCGCCACGGCGGCGACCAGCAACACCACCGAAGCCGCCACACCCGCCTGCTTCAGCCGGCCGCGGCAATGGCGCAAGGCCTGGCCGATATACTTTGCCACCATGCTCTCGGAAACCCCCAGGCGTTGAGCGACCTGCTTCTGGGTCAGGCCCTCGACACGGTTGAGCAACAGCGCCTGGCGGGCATTGTCGGGCAACTGCAACAGCGCCTGGTCAAGAATCTGCAAACGCTCGCGGGCCAGCAACGCCGCCTCAGGGGCGGGCGCCGGACAGGCCACCTCACAGGCTCCGTCGCTGTCGTCGTGGCTGGCGGCGATGCGTTGCTCACGGCGCAAGGCGTCAATCGCCAGGTTGCCGGCCACACGGAAGATGAAACTGCGCGCGTGCACCACCGGCACCGCCTGCTCGTCGATGTTCACCAGCTTCAGGTAGGTTTCCTGCGCCACATCGGCCGCGCGCTGACGGTCGCTCATGCGCCGCGTCAGAAACTGCAGCAGGTCGTCGTAGTGCTCCTGGAAGCTTGCCAGCAGGCCCGACATGGGTGAAGTCAGCATGATTGGGGAACAGCCAGTAAGAGAGGTTATCGAGCGTTAATGAGAAACAGTATCTTTCATATGAACCGATACTTTCAACGTCGACGCGCATTTGCCACACTGCCAGCTCCACTCCGGCAAGGTCACAGCCCATGACTGCCCGTCTGTACCGCTACACCCGCCTGTTTCTGGTCCTGCTGTTGGCCTATGGCCTGGCGGCCTGTGCGCTGTTCCAGCCACGCGACCCGGTGAACATCAGCGTGATCGGCATCGAACCACTGCCCGGGCAGGAGCTGGAACTGCGCATGGCGGTGAAAATGCGGGTGCAAAACCCCAATGAGGCACCGATCGATTACAACGGCATTGCCTTGAACCTGGAAGTGAACGGCCAGCCGCTGGCCGCTGGTGTCAGTGACCAGCAGGGGCACATTGGCCGCTACGACGAAGCGGTGATCGTGGTGCCGGTAAGCATCACGGCGTTTTCCTTCCTGCGCCAGGCCTATGGGCTGGGCAAGCTGGATTCGCTGCAGGGTCTACCCTACAAGCTGCGCGGCAAACTGGCCGGCGGGCCGCTGGGGACCGTGCGTTTTACCGATGAAGGCAAGCTGGACCTGCCCAAGGGCACCTACTGACAAGCGCCGGGCGGGTGTGCTCAGCGGTTGGCGCTGGCTGCGGCCATCAGCTTGTTGACTTCGCTGCGCACCATGCTGGCGTACTCAGGCGGCGTCATGCCGTCCAGTTCGGCGCGCACCCACTCGGCCCATTTGCCCTTGCGCCGTGGCTTTTCGGCAATCAGCCGGGCGGCTTCGCCCTTGGCTTTGCCCAGGTTGTTCTGCCACATCTCGAACAGCCGGGCCTTCTCTGCCTCGATCTGCGCCCGTTCCTCGAAGCTCATGTTGGCCAGATTGAAACTCATGAAGTTACCTGCAGGTTTGAAAATGGCCGCTATCTTACACCCAGGCAACCCATCATCGGAAAGCCGCCGCAACTTTCCCGACGTGGCGGCATCCATTGTTCACACCCCCATTGACGAGGACGAGTTCATGGCCCGGAAAAACGCCACGCTGGCGGACAGCGATCAGATCAAGGACCAGGTATTCAGCGAACTGCAATCGCTGATAGAAGAATCGGAAAAACTGCTGAACGACAGTGCCGCACTGGTCGGCGAAGAAGCAGAGACGTTGCGCGCCCAGGTGAGCCTGAAGCTGCGCCAGGCACGCCAGGCGGCGAGCAACGTGCGCAGCAAGGCGCAACCGGTGGTGGACGCCACTCAGGACTACATCGGCGGCCACCCCTGGCAGACCGTGGCCATTTCCGCCGGCCTCGGGCTGGCGGTAGGCCTGCTACTGGGCCGGCGCAGTTAAGGCCTGCGCCGCCCGGTGCCCATCAGGCGGCCAAAGCCTGCGGGATGCCGCTGTGGAAGCGCAGTTCCTGGTCTGGCGACTGGATCAGCTCCATTTCCGCAGCGCGTACCAGCTCGACGCGGCGAGCGATGTCCGCTTCATCGCCGTAGTTGTGCGCCAGTTTCAGGTAGCCCTGGTAGTGGCGCGCTTCGCTTTTCAGCAACCCGTGGTAGAAGCGGCCCAGCTCTTCATCCAGATGTGGCACCAGCGCGGCAAAACGTTCGCAACTGCGCGCCTCGATGAACGCCCCCACCACCAGTGTATCCACCAGCTTGACCGGCTCGTGGGCGCGCACCAGTCGGCGCAACCCCGACGCGTAACGCCCCGCCGACACCGGGCGCAACGGCACCCCGCGACGCTTCATGAGGCGTAACACCTGTTCGTGGTGCACCAGCTCCTCGCGGGCCAGGCGCGACATCATGTTGATCAGATCAAGGTGAGTGTTGTACTTGGCGATCAGGCTCAAGGCCGTGCTGGCGGCCTTGAACTCGCAGTTCTTGTGGTCGATCAGCAGGGTTTCCTGGTCGGCGAGCGCCGCTTCGATCCAGGCGTCTGGCGTCGGGCAGCCAAGAAAGGCGTCGATTTCGGGGATCAGGGACATAAGCGTGCAACCACACAGAACAGGCAGGGCCGGCGATTATACCGGCGGCGGCTGGCGATGCCAGTGACTATGCTTGATGTACATCAAGCGCTGGCGGGGGAAGCGCCGACTATAGTCAGGCATTGGTCGCCATCATCGAAGGGAGTTAACGCCCATGCAAGCCGTCCGCAGCATCCTCGTCGTCCTCGACCCCGCGCACGCCCACAGCCGGGCGCTTACGCGCGCCAAGCTGATTGCAGGCGTCACGGGCGCACGCCTGCACTTGCTGATGTGTGACAAGCGGCATGATCACAGTGCGCTGCTCAGCCTGCTGAGCAGCCAGTTGCATGATGACGGCTACGACAATGTCACCCATGAAGAGGGCTGGCGCGACAGCCTGCACGACACCATCATCCATGTACAGCAGGCCGAAGGCTGCGAACTGGTGATCAAGGAACACCGCCCGGACAACCCGCTGAAAAAGGCCCTGCTCACCCCCAGCGACTGGAAGCTGCTGCGCCAATGCCCGGGTACCGTGCTGATGGTCAAGAGCGAACGGCCGTGGACCGGGGGCAAGATTTTGGCGGCGGTGGACGTGGGTAACCAGGACGAAGACCACCGCCGCCTGCATGCCAGCATCATCGACCACGGCTTCGAGATTGCCAAACTGGCCAAGGGAGAACTGCACGTCATCAGTGCCCACCCGTCGCCGATGCTGTCAGCGTCGGACCCGGCCTACCAGCTGAGCGATACGATCGAAAAACGCTACCGTGAAGCATGCAAGGCGTTCCAGGCCGAATACGGCATCAGCGATGAGTGCCTGCACGTGGCCGAAGGGCCAGCGGATGTGTTGATTCCACATACCGAAAAGAAGCTTGATGCAGTGGTGACCGTGATAGGCACGGTGTGCCGCACGGGGATTTCCGGGGCGTTGATTGGCAATACCTCGGAAGTGGTGCTGGATGCGCTGGAGGGCGATGTGCTGGTGCTCAAGAGCGAAGAAGCCATCGCCCACCTGGCGGAGTTGGCCCGCGGCTAAGTAGGCAATATGCAGGCCCCTTGTAGGAGCGGGTTCACCCGCGAATGCGTCATTGTTTTCCACGCCGCATTCGCGGGCAAGCCCGTCCTCAAGGTTCCTGGCTGCCCGGGAATCTAAACCAACGCCTCCCGCACTTTTGGATCAAGCCCCTCCCCCGCGTGGGCCTCGCTCCACTCCGCCAATTGCCGGAGCATCGCCGGCGTCCAGAAGCTCTTCAGATGCTGCCGCACCCCTTGCACCGCCAGCGCCCGGTCTGGCTCGCTGTCGAAGTAATGGGCAATCTGGTTGGCCATCTTGACCAGGTTTTCACTGCTCATCGGCGAACCTCGGCTTTCTCCGCAGTACGGCGCTCTTTCAGCAGGCGCTGCTGTTCATCACTGAAGTCCTGGTAGCGCTTTTGCCACTGCGATGGCTGGAACACTTTCACCACTTCCACTGCCGTCACCTTGTACTCGGGGCAGTTGGTGGCCCAGTCGGAGTTGTCGGTGGTGATCACGTTGGCCCCCGACTCGGGGAAGTGGAAGGTGGTGTACACCACGCCCGGCGCCACCCGCGCACTGACCTTGGCACGCAGCACAGTCTGCCCGGCGCGGCTGCCGATGCCGACCCAGTCACCGTCGTGGATGCCACGGCTTTCCGCGTCGGTCGGGTGGATCTCCAGGCGGTCGGCATCATGCCAGGCAACGTTGGCAGTGCGCCGGGTCTGGGCGCCGACGTTGTACTGGCTGAGAATGCGCCCGGTGGTCAGCAGCAACGGGTAGCGGTTGTTGACCTTTTCGTCGGTGGGCACGTAGCCGGTGAGCATGAAGCGGCCCTTGCCACGCACGAACTGGTCGATGTGCATGGTCGGCGTGCCGTCTGGGGCAGCGTCGTTGCACGGCCACTGCAGGCTGCCATGGCGGTCGAGTTCAGCGTAGCTGACACGACGGAAGGTCGGCGTCAGGCGGGCGATCTCGTCCATGATCTCGGAAGGATGGCGGTAGTTCATCGGGTAGCCCAGGGCGTTGGCCAGGGCCACGGTAGCTTCCCAGTCGGCCTTGCCGGCCAGCGGCTCCATGACCTTGCGCACCCGCGAAATACGCCGCTCGGCGTTGGTGAAGGTGCCGTCCTTTTCCAGGAAGGAACTGCCCGGCAGGAACACATGGGCGAACTTGGCAGTTTCGTTGAGGAAAATGTCCTGCACCACCACACACTCCATGGCGAGCAAGGCCGCCGTGACGTGCTGGGTGTTGGGGTCGCTCTGGGCGATGTCCTCACCCTGGCAGTACAGCGCCTTGAAGCTGCCATCCAGCGCCGCCTCGAACATGTTGGGAATGCGCAGACCCGGGTCGGGCTGCAAGGTCACGCCCCAGGCCCGTTCGAACTCGGCGCGCACGCCCTCGTTGGAGACATGCCGGTAGCCGGGCAGCTCGTGGGGGAACGAGCCCATGTCGCACGAGCCCTGCACGTTGTTCTGCCCGCGCAGCGGGTTCACCCCTACCCCTTCACGGCCGATGTTGCCAGTGGCCATGGCCAGGTTGGCAATGCCCATCACTGCGGTGCTGCCTTGGCTGTGCTCGGTCACACCCAGGCCGTAGTAGATGGCCGCGTTGCCGCCGGTGGCATACAGCCGTGCCGCAGCGCGGATCTGCTCAGGTGGCACGCCACAAATCGGGCCGAGCACCTCGGGAGCGTTGTCTGGCAGGCTGACGAAATCGCGCCAACGGGCAAAGTCTTCGGTTTCGCAGCGGGCATCGATGAAGCGCTGGGCCAGCAGGCCCTCGGTGACGATCACGTGGGCCAGGGCGTTGAGCATGGCCACGTTGGTGCCCGGGCGCAGTTGCAGGTGCAGGTCGGCGCGGGCGTGCGGCGAGTCGACCAGGTCGATGCGCCGTGGGTCGATCACGATCAGCCGCGCCCCCTGGCGCAGGCGGCGCTTGAGTTGCGAGCCGAACACCGGGTGCGCATCGGTAGGGTTGGCACCAATCACCAGCACAACGTCGGCCTGCATCACCGAGTCGAAGCTTTGCGTGCCGGCCGACTCACCCAGGGTCTGCTTCAGGCCATAACCGGTGGGCGAATGGCACACCCGTGCGCAGGTGTCGACGTTGTTGTTACCAAACGCCGTGCGCACCAGTTTTTGCACCAGGTAGGCTTCTTCGTTGGTACAGCGGCTGGAGGTGATGCCGCCGATAGAGTCGCGCCCGTATTTGAGCTGGATGCGGCGAAACTCGCTGGCGGCATAGGTCACGGCCTCGTCCCAGCTGACTTCCTGCCACGGGTCTTCCAGGCGCTTGCGGATCATCGGTTTGGTGATGCGGTCCGGGTGGGTGGCGTAGCCCCAGGCAAAGCGGCCCTTGACGCAGGCGTGGCCGTGGTTGGCGCCACCGTTCTTGTCCGGGACCATGCGCACCAGTTGGTCACCCTTGATTTCGGCGCGGAACGAGCAACCAACGCCGCAGTAGGCGCAGGTGGTAATGACCGAACGCTCAGGCTGGCCAAGCTGCACCAGGCTCTTTTCCGTCAGGGTCGCGGTCGGGCAGGCCTGCACGCAGGCGCCGCACGACACGCATTCGGAAGCCAGGAAGTTTTCGCCCCCCGCGGCCGCCACCCGCGATTCGAAACCGCGCCCGGTAATGGTCAGGGCGAACGTACCCTGGATGTCCTCGCAGGCGCGCACACAGCGGCTGCAGACGATGCACTTGCTCGGCTCGTAGTCGAAATACGGGTTGGAAACGTCTTTTTTCTCGTCCAGGTGGTTGGCGCCGTCATAGCCGTAGCGCACCTCACGCAGGCCCACCTGGCCGGCCACGGTCTGCAGCTCGCAGTTGCCGTTGGCCGAACAGGTCAGGCAGTCCAGCGGGTGGTCGGAAATATACAGCTCCATCACGTTGCGACGCAGGCCGGCCAGGCGCGGGGTTTCGGTGCGCACCACCATGCCTTCACTGACTGGCGTGGTGCAGGACGCCGGGTAGCCACGCATGCCTTCGATTTCCACCATGCACATGCGGCAGGAGCCGAAGGCTTCAAGGCTGTCGGTGGCGCACAGTTTGGGGATGCTGGTGCCCAGCATGGCGGCGGCGCGCATGACCGAGGTGCCAGCAGGCACGCTGATAGCGCGGCCATCGATGCTCAGGCTGACCTGCACGTCGCTTTCGCGGGCCGGGGTGCCGAGGTCGCTGCTTTTATCAGAAGCGGGGTCGAAGAAATTGATCACTGTGCGGCCTCCGTGGTGGTCAGCCCAAAATCGGCGGGGAAGTACTTGAGCGCGCTGGCCACCGGATAGGCAGTCATACCGCCCATGGCGCACAGCGAGCCGTACTGCAGGGTGTCGCACAGGTCGCGCAGCAACAGCGCCTGGTCATGGCGCTCGGTGATGTCGCTGCTGGCGATCAGCCGGTCGACCACTTCCATGCCCCGGGTGGAACCGATACGGCACGGGGTGCACTTGCCGCAGGACTCCTCGGCACAGAACTGCAGGGCGAAACGCGCCATGCTGGCCATGTTCAACGTATCGTCGGCCACCACCACACCGCCGTGGCCGAGCATCGCGCCCACGGCAGCAAACGCTTCATAGTCCAGTGGGGTGTCGAAATGGCTGGGGGGTACCCAAGCACCAAGCGGGCCACCGACCTGCGCGGCCTTCAGCGGCCGGCCACTGGCCGTGCCACCGCCATAGCCTTCCACCAGCTCGCGCAGGGTCAGGCCGAACGCGCGCTCGACCAGGCCACCCTGGCGAATGTTGCCGGCCAGCTGGAACGGCATGGTGCCCAGCGAGCGGCCCATGCCGAAATCGCGATAGAACGCTGCACCCTTGGCCAGAATGATGGGCACCGAAGCCAGGGTAAGCACGTTGTGCACCAGCGTCGGCAGGCCGAACAGCCCTTGCAGTGCGGGCAGCGGTGGCTTGGCGCGGACAATGCCACGCTTGCCTTCGATGGATTCGAGCAGCGCGGTTTCTTCGCCGCAAATATAGGCGCCAGCGCCCACCCGCACTTCCAGGTCAAACGCCTGGCCGCTGCCGGCTACGTCAGCACCCAGGTAGCCAGCGTCACGCGCGATGGCGAAGGCCTGGTCAAGTACCCGGATGGCGTCGGGGTACTCCGAGCGCACATAGACGTAGCCCTTGTCGGCCCCCACGGCGAGGCCGGCAATGATCATGCCCTCGATCAGCAGGAAGGGGTCGCCCTCCATCAGCATGCGATCAGCGAACGTGCCCGAGTCACCCTCGTCGGCGTTGCACACCACGTACTTCTGCCCGGCGCCAGCGTCACGCACGGTGCGCCACTTGATGCCGGCCGGGAACGCCGCACCACCACGGCCACGCAGGCCGGAGTCGAGTACTGCGGCAACCACTTCGGCACCGTCCAGCGCCACGGCGGCCTCAAGGCCTGCGAAACCGCCATGGGCACGATAGTCGTCCAGTGACAATGGGCGGGTGATGCCCGCGCGTGCGAACAGCAAGCGTTGCTGGGTCTTGAGATAGGGTATTTCTTCGACCGGCCCCAGTGCCAGCGAGTGGCCACCGGGTTCGCCCGCCAAGGCATCAAGCAGTGACGGCACATCGTGTGGCGTAATCGGGCCGAAACCCAGGCGCCCTTGCGCACTGTCGCACTCGATCAGCGGCTCCAGCCAGTAAAGCCCGCGCGAGCTGGTGCGCTGGATGTCCAGCGGCAACTGGCGGCGCTCGGCCTCATGCAGCAGGGCATCGGCAACCTGATCGGCACCCACGGCACGGGCTACCGAATCACAGGGAATATACAGCTTCAGCATGCTGAGTCCTCCCGGCAACCGTTGACCAAGTCCCGCAGGCGCTCAGGGGTGAGGCGCGCGTGCACCTGGCCGTCCAGCTCCAACGCTGGCGAGCAGGCACAGGCACCCAGGCAATAAACAGGGCGCAGGCTGATGGCGCCGTCGGCGCTGGTGCCGTGGTCGTCCAGTGCCAACTGTTCACGCAATTGCGCGGCCAGGGCTTCGGCGCCACGGCTCTGGCACGACTCGGCACGGCACAGGCGCAGGGTGTGGCGCGCGGGCGGCGCGGTGCGGAAGTCGTGATAAAAACTGATAACCCCACGCATTTCAGCCAGGCTGAGGTTGAGGGCATGGGCGATCTCGGGAACAGAAGCGTCGGGGATGTAACCCAGCTCGTGCTGGACGGCATGCAGGATCGGCAACAGGGCACCGGGGGTGTCCTTGTCGCGGGCCAGAATGCGCTGGATTACAGGCAGGTGGAGCAATTCATCAGGCATACAGCGGACCTCGGCATCACGGACCCTGCCTGATTTTTTTTAAGGGGCAGGTTTCCGGCGTGTTCTGCTGCGGCGCACCGCCCACGTCACAGTGGCGTGGTACTGGCGGCCTCCTCGCCCACGGCCGCACGTCTGCGCGCACTGACCCTTGGGCATCCTGCTAGCATGGCACTTGTGGCGCCGAGGGGTTGCATACGAACGACCAGGCGCATTCTGAAACCGACGAACGTGGTTACGCCCCGGCATCATCTGCCGCGGCTTGCCGATCAGGTGGGTCTTGAAACCATCGTTGCATGCACCAGGCCCTCGAAACCGAACCTGGTCCATTGCCGGGCCTGCCAGACGGCAGCCCCGGCAATGGGCTGCCATCCAGCATGGCTACGGGGCAGAACGCGACTGAGTTCAGTCGGTAGACTGCACCGTTGCGGTGTCGGCGGCGGGGGCCGGAGCCTGGGCCTGGGCCTTTGACTTCGCACGATTGCGTCGATCCTGGCTGCGTTGCCGCGCAGCCTGCTGCTTGGCATGCAGCGCCTGAGCGGCGGTCACAGTACCCGCGGCCTGACCGTTCAAGTCAAGGCGCGGAGCATTCTCCACCATGCTCGCCCAGTATCGAGCGCCCCGGCACCACGTGGAAATGCCCAGCTTGAGCTGTTCACGGGTTAACCCAAGCAACTCCAGGTGTTGCTCGGCATCCTTGAAAATGCCCTCCTTGAGCGGCACCTTGGGGGCCGGGTTGACCGGGAAAGCCAAGGGAAAATGCTTCTGCAGTGGCCAGATCGCGGCCACCGCCGGGTCCATCTCACGCGGCTTCGCCTGCGGGGGCGACTTGCGCTTGGGCGGTTTCGCGCTCTCGGCCTTTACCTGCCCTTTTTCCGCCCGCAGGCGGTCTCGTAGCTCAGCTAGTTGTTCAAAACCCATTGTTCATTCACTGCTTCGAAGTTGATTGCGTGGTGCAAGGATACCCCATGCAGCCAGCACATTGCTTGCAGGCCAACTTTCCCGGCCAGCCCAGGCACAAGCGCATGCCTGTGCGACGGCCCTCAGCTGAACACCCAAAGCACGCGTGTGGGCTTGTCGGTCAGGTTGGCATACCGAAAACGGGCGTGGGGTTGCAACTGAAAACTGTCATTGGCGTACAGCGTGACCGGGTCAGCATCGCCCAACCATACGGTCAGTTCGCCTTCGAGCACGAAGCAGCCCTGCTCCGAGCTGTCGTCCAGGTACTCCTCGCCACTGCTGGCCCCCGGCTGCAAGTGGCTATCGAGCATGGAAAACGCGCCCGTTATGGAGGGCGATGCCAGCACGTCGGTGATCCCACCTGCCAGGTGCAGCGTGCGACGCTCGTGCGGGCGGGTCACCCAGTCGAGCTCACGGGGTTTGTCCAGCTTGTAGAAGTAGGCTGTGGATACACCGAGCTCTTCGCTGATGGCTGTGAGATCGGCCACAGTCGGGCGTGACACGCCGCGTTCGACCTGGGACAGAAAGCCCACCGAACGGCCGATGCGCTGAGCCAGTTCGCCCAGTGTCAGGCCCTTGAACTTGCGCAGGTCGCGAATCAGTACTGCCAGGCCTTCGATTTCTTCGTGCACTTTCATGGTTGAATCGCGACTTTCAGACGGAAAATGGATGCCCAGAAAAGTACAGGATTCATTTCACAAAGCAAAATGCTTTGCGGAAGGTGCCTGACGTGAAATGTACGATTGCGGCACCGATCGAGCACCGCGCAGGCGGCGCTCGATCTCACCGGTGCTGAGAACAGCTAATCAGGCCCTCTGCCCTTACCGAACAGCCTCATAGGTCAGGTCCAGGCACTTGCGGGCTTTCTCCACCAGTTCGTCGATCTCTTCGATACTGATCACCAGCGGTGGCGCGATGATCATGGTGTCGCCTACAGCGCGCATGATCAGGCCGTTGTCGAAGCAGTGCTGGCGACAGATCATGCCGACACCTTTGCCTTCATGACGGGCCCGGGTGGCCTTGTCTTTCACCAACTCGATCGCACCGAGCATGCCCAGGCCGCGCACTTCGCCTACCAGCGGGTGGTCGGCCAGTTCGCGCAGGCGTTGTTGCAGATAAGGCGCGGTTTTATCGTGCACCTGCTGGATGATCTGCTCGTCACGCAGGATCCGCAGGTTCTCCAGGCCCACCGCTGCCGCCACCGGGTGGCCGGAATAGGTGAAGCCGTGGTTGAAGTCGCCGCCTTCGCTGATCACCTTGGCCACCTCGTCACGCACGATCACCCCGCCCATGGGGATGTAACCGGAGGTCAGGCCCTTGGCGATGGTCATCAGGTCAGGCTTGAGGTCGTAATAATCGGTGCCGAACCACTCACCGGTACGGCCGAACCCGCAGATCACTTCGTCGGCGACGAAGAGGATGTCGTACCTGGCCAGGATTTCCTTGATCTTCGGCCAATAGGTCTGCGGCGCAATGATCACGCCACCGGCGCCCTGGATCGGCTCGGCGATGAAGGCGGCGACGTTGTCCACGCCAACTTCGAGGATCTTCTTCTCCAGTTGCTCGGCCGCCCACACGCCGAAGTCGGCCTCGGTCATGTCACCGCCTTCGCCAAACCAGTACGGCTGCGGGATGTGCACGACATCCGGAATCACCCCGCCCTGCTGGTGCATGCCACTCATGCCGCCCAAGGCCGCGCCCGCCACGGTAGAGCCGTGGTAGCCGTTGATGCGGCCAATGATGACCTTCTTGTTCTTCTGGCCCTTCAGAGCCCAGTAATGGCGGACCATGCGCAGCACGGTATCGTTGCCTTCGGAGCCGGAGCCGGTGAAGAACACGTGGTTCATGCCTTGCGGGGCCACCTCGGCGATCGCCTTGGCCAGCTCCAGCGCGGGCGGGTGCGCGGTCTGGAAGAACAGGTTGTAGTAAGGCAACTGCTTCATCTGCTGGCTGGCGACATCGGCCAGCTCATCGCGTCCATAGCCGACCGCCACGCACCACAGGCCGGCCATGCCATCGAGAATCTTGTTGCCCTCGCTGTCCCACAGGTACACGCCCTTGGCCGAGGTGATGATGCGCGGGCCTTTCTCGGCCAGTTGCCTGACATCGCTGAACGGGGCCAGGTGATGGTCGCGGCTCATGGTTTGCCAGGCAAGGGTCTGCGAATTCTGTTCACTCATTGACTTCACTCCATCAAGTTGCGCAGCCGCGCTGCGAGGGTATTTTTTACAGGTGGGAAAGGCCGCTGCTCAGGCAGACAGCAACAGCCTCTGGCGCAGTACCGAGCGGTGCCGGCAGGCCTTGCCAAAGGACTGGAAGATGGCCAGGTAATGTGGGTTATCCATGACCTGGAACTCGGGGTGCCATTGCACACCCAGGGCAAAACCCTTGCTGTTCTCGACCGAAATCGCTTCCACCAGGCCATCGGGCGCCAGCGCTTCCACCCTCAGCCCGGGGGCCAATACGTCGATGCCTTGGCCGTGGATGGAATTGACGTCGAATATTGCCGGCAAGCCCATGCGGTCGAGCATGCCGCCAGGCTCTACATGCAGGGTGTGGCGCGGCCCATATTGCTTGTCGAGGGGCTCATCCTTGCCTTCGCGGTGGTCCATGAACATGCCGGTCTCGTGGACCTTCTGGTGCAGGGTGCCACCCAGCGCCACGTTCATTTCCTGGAAGCCACGGCAAATGCCGAGTACCGGTACACCGGCGGCGATGGCGGCGCGCATCAGCGGCAACGTGGTGGCATCGCGCAGAGGGTCGTGATGGGTGCCCGCGGCACTGGCCGGGCCGTTGTAGTGGTACGGCTCGATGTTGGACGGCGAACCGGTGAAGATCAACCCATCCACCACGTCAAGAATATCGGCGCTGTCCATCAACTCACCTAGGCTGGGAATGACGATGGGCAGCCCACACGCCGCCTTGGCTGCCGCGCGCGCGTATTTTTCGCTGATGGTCTGGGTTGCATGCAGCCCAATCATGCTGGTGCATGCGGTAATGCCGATCACGGGCACACGTGGCATATCTTCCTCCGGCAAATCCATATTGCGCGTTGTATTGAAACGGTAGAAAGGTAGGGTGCAGCGTCGCTGCACCTAGAGGAACCAGCGGTATTCGCGGGCATCGATGTGGTGCATGAAGTCCAGTTGCTCCTGGTATTTGTTTTCGCAATAGACCATCACGAACTCGCTGCCCAGGCCTTGGTTGACCACCGGGTGGTGACGCATGGCGGCCAAGGCGCTGAGGGCATCCTTGGGGAAGTCGATGCCGCTCTGGCGGTTGTCGTTCAGCGGGGCGATGGGCTCCACACCGCGATCCAGACCATGCTCCATCCCGGTCAAAATGGCCGCCAGTACCAGATACGGGTTGGCGTCGGCGCCAGCGAGGCGGTGCTCGATGCGCAGGTTGCGCGGGTCGGACTCGGGGATGCGGATGCACGCGTCACGGTCTTCGAAACCCCAGCTGGCCTTGCTCGCCGCGTTGACCATGGCGCCATAACGTCGGTAGGCATTGTGGTTGGGGGCAAAGATCGGCATGCAGTGCGGCAGCAGCTCCAGGCAGCCTGCCACCGCATGGCGCAGCTTGCGCTGTTCACTTCCCGCCAGGATGTTATTGCCGGCGGCGTCGTACAGGCTGACGTGCACATGCATGCCGCTGCCTGGCGCGTCTAGGTAGGGCTTGCTCATGAAGCTGGCACGGTAGCCGTGCTTCATCGCGATACCGCGGGTACTGCGGCAGAACAGTGCCGACCAGTCCGCCGCACTGAGGGCATCGTCGCTGTGCGAGAAGTTGATCTCGAACTGGCCTGGGCCCAGCTCTGCGGTGATGACGTTCGCCGGCACGCCCTGCTCGTTGGCACCATCGACCATCTCGTGCAGGACCGACGAGAAGCGCGACAACCGCTCGATGTGCATGTTCGGCTGATCGTCTTCATCCTCGGTTGCCGTGTCACGTGGGTACTGTGGCAGGCCGTTATCAAGCTTGCGGTCGAACAGGTAGAACTCCAGTTCGAACGCCACCACCGGGCGGATGCCACGCTTGGCCAGACGCTGAAGCACACGCGCCAGCACTTCACGGGGCTCGAACTCGATCGGCTTTGCGGTGCCGTCGGATGTGATCAGCATCTGGGCGATCACTTCCTTCTCCCAACGCACCGGTTTCAGCGTACCCGGCACAAGGCGCCGGGCGGCATCCGGGTCGCCGTCGGCGAAGCAATAGTCACCAATCGGGTAAAGGCCGCCCTGGGTACCCAGCAGCACGCAGTTCTGCGGCAGCTTCAGTGGCGCACCGGCTGCAACTTTTTCCAGCATGTCCATGGGGTAGCGCTTGCCGTAGAAGTGCCCGGGGATGTCCAGCGCAATCAGGTCGACATAGCGAATTGCCGGGTGTTCTGCTCGGAACGAGCGCACTTCAGCCAGCAGATCCGGAAAGATGACACTCATCTTCTTATCCTTGTGAGGTGAACGAATTCAATTGAAGACCCAGAGCACACGGGTGGTTCTATCCGTCAGGTTGGCGTAACGGAACGGCGCATGGGGTTGCAGCTGGAAGCAGTCGTTGGCTTGCAGGGTCACGGCATCGCCCTGGTCCAGCCACACGGTGAGTTCGCCCTCGAGCACGAAACAGCCCTGCTCGGAACGGTCGCTCAAGTACGCCTCCCCACTGGTGGCGCCCGGCTCGAGAAGGCTGTCGAGCATGGAGAAGGCGCCTGCGATGGTCGGCGAAGCCAGCACGTCGGTGATGCCCGACTCCAGGTACAACGTGCGCCGCTCGTGGGGGCGCGTGACCCAGCCAATGCTGCGGGGCTTGCTCAGGTTGTAGAAGTACGCGGTTGATACGCCGAGCGCTTCGCTGATAGCGGTGAGGTCTGCCACGGTTGGGCGCGAAACGCCGCGTTCTACCTGGGAGAGGAAACCCACCGAGCGGTTGATGCGCTCGGCCAGTTCACCCAAGGTCAGGTTCTTGAATTTGCGCAGGTCGTGAATAAGGATCGCGAGGGCTTCAACCTCTTCGTGCATCTTCATCGTTTCGGACTGCCGTGAAATTTTTAGACTTATTTTTCATGAAAATTTACATGAAAAATTTCACGCGTCAAGCCGAACGATGGAAATGTGCAGCGCCAACAGAGGGCTTGCTGCGCAGCGTGGCGGATTGGCTGCGGCGGCGCGGGTTTCTTTACAGGCGCTCGGCGAGTAGCCTCGTGGGTGAATCCTCCAGCCCGACCCTGTCCATCGCCATGCCAAACGGTTTCCCTGATTTGCCCTCACTCAATGCGCTACGTGTGTTCGAAGTGGTTGCCCGCCACCTGAACTTTCGCCTGGCCGCCGACGAGCTGGGGGTGACCCAGGCGGCAGTTGCACAACAGATACGCGGGCTGGAAGCGAGCCTGAACTTACGTTTGTTCGAGCGCCTGCCCCGGGGCCTGGCACTGACCGATGCAGGGCTGGGCTACAGCGGCAGCATTCGCAACGCCTTGGCGATGATCGATGAGGCAACCCGCCTGCTGCGGCCGCAGGCGTCTCACCTGACGGTCAGCGTGACACCGACCTTTGCCTCCAAATGGCTCATTCCCCGGCTGGGCCGCTTTGCGCACAGCCATCCGGACATCGATTTACGTGTACTGGCCACAGATCGGCTGTCCCACTTCAATACCGACGGCGTGGATCTCGCAGTCCGCTATGGCAAGCCCGACATCGGCGCGGGTTTGAACAGCGAACTGTTGATGGAACAGCGTATCGTCGCCGTGGCCAGCCCAAGGTTGTTCGAAGCCAGCAAAGCCCCCACCAGCTTCGAGCAGCTTCAAGCGTTCACCCTGCTCCACGATGCCCATGATTTCTGGCCTCGGTTCCTTGCACAACTGTTCCCGCAACACGGGCAAGCGACTGCCAAAAACCTGCGGTTCAACCAGACTTCATTGGCCATCGATGCGGCCATCAGTGGTCAGGGTATTGCGTTGGCAAGCCTGGCGTTCGTCAGTGATGACCTCGTCGCGGGCAGGCTGACCCAGGTCTTCGCTCAGCAACTCAGGCTCGATAAGTCGTTCTATCTGGTGTGGCCGCGAAAGTTGCAGCAGCCGGAGTCGCTAGGCATTGTCCAGCGCTGGCTCAAGCAACAAGCAGGCAATAGTTAATCTACTGCCTTGGTGAAGTTTAGCTGTCTCCCTCGCGGCCACGACTGCTGCTAATTTTAGTGCGCCTAAGCATTCAGCCATTAACGTTCCGGAGGCAGCATGTCAGTAGAAAAAGTTGCGATCATCACAGCAGGTGGCAGTGGTATGGGCGCGGCAGCGGCACGGCGCCTGGCCGCTGACGGGTTCAAGGTTGGCATCCTGTCCTCCTCGGGCAAGGGCGAAGCACTGGCTGCCGAGCTTGGTGGAATTGGCGTAACAGGTAGCAACCAGTCGGTTGAGGACCTGAAACACCTGGTCGATGCCGTGGTGGAAAAGTGGGGGCGCATCGACGTGCTGGTCAATAGCGCCGGCCATGGTCCGCGCGCGCCAATCCTGGAAATCAGCGACGAAGACTGGCACAAGGGCATGGACACCTATCTGCTCAATGTCATTCGCCCGACTCGCCTGGTGACGCCCTACATGCAGCGCCAGAACGGGGGCGTGATCATCAACATTTCCACCGCCTGGGCGTTCGAGCCGAGCGAGCTGTTCCCGACGTCTGCAGTGTTCCGCTCGGGCCTGGCCGCATTCACCAAAATCTTCGCCGACCAATTTGCCGGGGACAACGTGAGGATCAACAACGTCCTCCCCGGCTGGATCGACAGCCTGCCGGCCACCGAACAGCGCCGCGACAGCGTGCCGCTCAAACGCTATGGCACCCGCGAGGAAATCGCCGCCACCATCGCGTTCCTCGCCAGCGAAGGCGCTGCCTACATCACCGGGCAGAACATCAAGGTCGATGGCGGCTTGACCCGTAGCGTTTGATTGCCTGTCAGCCCGCAGGTGCTGCTGTTGCCGTCGCTTCCTGAGAGGATGACGGTGCAGGCCTGGAAGACGGGAGCAACCAGCCCTTCACCAACGCGGCCTTCAGCCAAGGTGCTTGTCGATCAGTCGCGCGACAGCCTTGGCATGCGTGTGGCCGAGATCATGGCCGGCCTCGGGGAACACCTCCAGCGTGACATCGGGTATCAATTGCGCTAGCCGCTGACCAACCGTGATCGGGCTGATCGCATCCTCTGCGCCCCAAAGCAGCAGTACCGGAAGTTGCAGTTCGTGCAAACGGCTGGACAGGTCGGTGCGATCATCCAGGAACCAGCGTGGCAGGTTTGGGTGATCTGCTTCGAACGCCTCGCGCCAGTCCGTAGCACCCAAAGCAGCGAGGTTCAAGCCGCCCGAGGTGGCGGCTAGAACCAAGTGAGTGACCAAGTCGGGGCGCTCAAGTGCGATAAGCACTGCGACAACCCCGCCCATTGATTGCGCCACCAAGGCCGTGGGCCTGTCGATTTCTGCGATCGCCATCTCGGCGAGATGCTTCAACCCGCTGATGTTCGGCTTGGCTGGTGTATTGCCAAATCCAGGCCAGCCCATGTGTTGCGCGGCAATTGACGTTTCGAGGGCTTCGGCGACCGGGCACCAGAATTGTGTGTTGCCGGAGGCGCCGGGAAGAAACAGAATCTTTTCGGGGGTATTAGTCATGGCTCGGTCCTTGAGTCAGGGGTAAAGAAACTTACGGCCATTCAGCGCTATTCGCAAATGATGTCCGCTCAGGCCCGGTTAGCGCCTCTGGATCGGGCTGAACAGCTTTGCTCGCCCGTGATCGCAGGCCAGTCGACTGATCGGACCAAGGCGTTTACGCTGGCATTTTCCACCTGCACGGAAGCGCCAATGACAGAGGTATACCAAGGAAGCTGCTTGTGCGCAGCAGTCTCTTACCTGCTACTCACCCCACCCAAGGCAGTGAGCCACTGCCACTGCAGCCAGTGCCGCAAAAGCCACGGCGCCGCATTCGCTTCGTACGGCAGCATTCCGCGCAGCAGGCTGCGCATACTGCGCGGCGCTTCCAGCATCAAGGCCTTTTCTTCATCACCGGCGGTTACGCGCGAGTTCTGCACGGAGTGCGGCTCGACCTTGTTCTGGTCACGCGCCCAAGGTGAGTTTGCCGACTGGATTTCGATAGCACTGGGAACGCTTGATACACCGTTCCTGCCCAGGAAGCAGAAACATGTTCACGTCGACGCTGCTGCCCCTTGGTACTCACCCTGTAACCCTGACCCATAACGCTTGGCAGCACATCAAGCCACCCGATAGAGCAATCACGGCTAGGCACCTCGGTGCCTGAACAACGGATGCTAGCGCTTACCGCACCTTCCAGAGATTCCGTTCGTTGACTGACTCACAGCACAACCCTAGCTACATGAAACGGTTCGAAACCGTGCTTGCCTACATCGACAGCCACCTCGAAGGTGACCTGTCGGTGAATGCCTTGAGCCGCATCGCCAACTTCTCGGCGTTTCACTTCCATCGGCAGTTCACGGCCTACATGGGCGTTCCGGTTTCACGGTATGTGCAACTGATGAGGCTTCGACGCGCAGCGCATCAACTGGTCGCCTCGCCCGCGACGCCCATACTGGAGGCCGCATTCGGCGCCGGTTTCGAAAGCCCCGAAGCCTTTGCCAGAGCGTTCAAGCGCGCCTTCGGCATGGCGCCGAGCGCTTTCGCCAAGGCGCCGAACTGGCAGGCCTGGAGTGCGGTATTCAATGTTCCTCACCGATCCAGGAGTATCACCATGCAGATCCGTATCGTGCATTTCGCCGAAACCCGCGTGGCCGCGCTCGAACACCAAGGGCCGCCCGGCCTGGTCAGCGAAAGCGTCGCGCGTTTTCGCCAATGGCGCATGCACAGCGGCCAGTCGCCTGTGGCCAGCAGCCGTACCTTCGGTATCCCCTACGACAACCCCGACACCACCCCGGCCCACGCCTTTCGCTTTGCCGTGTGCGGCGAGATAGACGAAGCAGTGCAGCCCAACGATTTCGGCGTGCATGATCGGGTTATACCGGCGGGGCGCTGTGCCGTGATTCGACATACCGGCTCGCCTGACTACATTGGCGAAACCATCTACCCGCTTTATCGTGACTGGCTGCCATCGAGCATCGAAGAACTGCGTGATCATCCGTTGTTCTTTCATTACCTGAGCGTGTACCCGGAAACGCCACTGAAGCAATGGCAGACGGACATCTACGTGCCGCTGAAATAGGCTGAGCCATGCACAGCGGGCGTAGCCAACTTGGCCGGCCCAGACGCATGGCCGGGCAACCGAGCCGGGGATCAGATACGTACCCTGGATGCCTCGCCATGCGTCTGGAGGCGTGTTTGCTTGCGGTAAAAGGCGTGAATAGCCCACACCACCCCTACGAACAACAAGCCTGTTCCAAGCGCTTCCATAGGAGACGGCCACCGTTGGTTGAGGAGCAGGCCCATCGTAGTTGCATAAATGGATCCGCTGGCGATCAATTGCCCGCTCAGCGCCAGCGGTAGACGCCGCGTTGCGATTGACCATGCCCAGGCACCTGCAAGGGTGGCCCCTAACCCCTGAATCAACCCACAGACGATCAGCGCCTGAGTACCTGCCAATCCGCTCGGATGGCTAGCGAAATGAGACAGTTTCAAGTACAGCCCAACCGGGATGAACGCCAGCATTTCGACGCTGCACATGAAGATCAACATGGCTGACCACAACATGGGAGACATGCTTGGGCGTCGAGCCAAAGCACTTTCATTCAATAGACCAAAACCGGTCCAGAATGCGATTGCCAGCAACGATGCAAGCAGCCCAAGCAGTAACGATGCGGTTGGGAGCACTGCCGCCGCACGGCTAGCATCAAACACGCTCAGATTGACCAGGCTGATGCCCAGACCCGCCACCAGCAGTGGCCCGGCAATGGCGCGCCAGGGCACGCTGGCACTGCGCATGTTGCCGGCAATCGCAAGCACGATCGGTACTGACCCCATCATCACCGGAGGGATCACCGGCCCGGCTGCCAAGACCGCAGTGGTGATCAGGAAGAAGTAGCCAATGTATCCCAAGAAGCCCAGCAGTGCGGCACAGGCCCAGTCAATCAGTCGCAATTGCCGCACTGCGCTACGGTAAACGAACAGCACCAGCAGGCTACCTAACCCGGCAAAGGCATAGCTCACCACCGCCAGGTCAAAAAGGCTGTAGTCACCGACCAGCCCCGGAAAGATGTAGAGCAGTGACCAGGAAAAGGTGGCGGCAATGGCCGCTAACAAGCCCAGGGTCATACGCCCTGCTCCTGCCTCTGGATCCAGCAATGAGCTATTTGCCGGGCAGTGTCGAATACCCGCATGTCCTGGCCCATCGCGCCGCTGACAAAACTGCCCTCCAGCAAGATAAACAGCCCCTGGGCAACTGCGTCAGGGTCGCTTATCCCGGCGCTCATGGCCAAGGCAGCAAGGTTTTCGCGTATCCCTTGCTTATGCCGGCTCACTGCCAAATGCACGGGGTGGCTAAACTGGGGGAATTCAGCCGCACTGTTGACGAACAGGCACCCGCGCTCGCTATCTTTTAAAAGAAAGCGCTCATACAGATCGAAAAAAGCGAGCATGCCACTGACCGGCTCAGGATGCCTGGCCAAGGTGCACGCTACCTCTTCACGCCAGCGTCGGTCACGCTCCTCAAGGCACGCCACTATCAGCGCATCCTTGGAGGGGAAATGGCTGTAGAGCGTCATTTTGGTAACACCCGCCATCGCAGCAATGGCCGTTACCCCCGTCACATATAAACCTTGCGACAGAAACAGCTTCAGCGCGGCATCAATCAAACGCTCACGGGTATTGTCCAATTCAAGGCACTCCGGCAAAGGGACGGAGCTGACTATACTGACCGGTAAGATTCAGGCCGCATCCAGATACGACCTGAAGCATGGCCGCTACGACACAGAGCGCAGCAGCAAAACGCAGGCCTGGCCAATCAGAAACTTGCTACGCCAGCTAAGCGCCCCCTGTACTTGGGATGCGAATCGGGGCTGTGTGGCTGATCGTGCCGTCTACCCTCTTGCGAAACACCGCCTGGCCCAACGTGTCTTGGCCATGCCGGTGGCAACTGTATTTACCGAGATCGATCCCGACCCGTGCTGACTCGCTCGTGATGATGGCCTCCAAAACAAAACACCCTGCGAAAGCTTAGCCCTCGCAGGGTGTGGGGGTGACCCGTTCATTTAGCCCGGCCTAAGCTGGGCTTTCGTGCACGCTAAAGCCGGTACGGCATGGATGCGGTCAAATCATCGATCATTTTTTGAAGAAGACCCGACAGCGTTGCTGAGGCCTTTCGAATTATGATCGCCTGGCGTCGTTCCAGAGATGGCCGTGGACTTGGCCAAACCGCGAGTGTCCTTGGAGTGAGCGACACCCGAGGTGGTGGTGCCATGACCGTTGTCGCTGTTGCGCGAGCTTCCGTAATGATTGCCGCTTACCCCATGATCGCGTGTCGCCTTTCCAGCGTGATCACTTCCAAGGCCCTTCCCGCTTCCACTATGCCCTCCCATGCCACCGCCATGTCCGGCGCCGTTTCCACCGCCATGTCCGCCGCCACCGCCATGACCACCGCCGCCGCCGCCGCCGCCGCCACCACCACCACCGCCCTTGGCATAGGCGGAACTGATAGGAGAGATATCGGCAGGCAAGAATGCCGTCATCCCGAGTGCCAATGCACAAGCAAAGACAGCAACCAAAGGTTTTTTCATTTTTTGTTCGGCTCCGGAGGCGCGAGTGGGTGGCTAAAGTGCAGATTGGACCTGATACAGCCACCAAAGTTCTCGCATTCCGACAGACTGCCAGGGTAACGTCGCAGCGGCCGTGTCCGGCGTGGCGTCCGGCGCAGGCATTCTGTTTCACGTTGCAGCCGCCTCGTTAGGCCTTACCCTACTGATGCAAACCTCGGTGCTCGCATTTTGGGTGATCAAGCTCTGCCGGCTATCTGCTCTGGCTAGGGATCAAGGTGCTGCGCGCTCGTAGCCTGATAAGCTTTCAGCCGGCGTCCAGGCAATCGCTATCCAGCATTTTTCTGACCGGTCTGCTTTCGGCTGCGCTCAACCCCAAGCCAGGTTTGTTCGTGCTGGCGCTCATTCCCCAGTTCGTCGACCCCGCACGCGGGTCGGTCAGCGTGCAGATGTTGGTTTACGGCGTGTGGTTCGCTGCACTCACGGCATTGGGGTTTGCCTTGATGGGCATTTTCGCCACGGGACTGTCTCGCTACCTGTACCGGCGGCCACGGCTGGTGAATGGGCTGAACGTGGGCGCAGGCCTCACCTTCGTTGCGTCTGGCGTCTCGATTGCGGCGTTGAGCCAGAGATAGCAAGCAGGAGAAAGCGGCGGGGCTGCGTATGAGCCCCGCGTTTCATCACGATGCTGAAGCCTCGACGGCCAGCTTCGCATGGGTGTTCAGTTCCTCGGCGATGAAGGCCGAAATCATCGCCCGATAGACCTGTTCCACCACCTCAGCCGAGGCACCGGTTTCGTCAGCCATCTCACGAACCTTCTTGATCACTTGCTCGACCCGAGCAGGCGCACGCACATCATCGGTGGTTTTCTTGAAGCCCGCTGCTTGCGTCACGAGCCTTCCACGTTTGGCGAGAAGCGAAACGAGGCTGCGGTCGATTTCATCGATCCGTTGACGAACTTCGTCCAGAGAGGTGCAAGGTACATCCATTTGCTTGACTTCCTTTTCATGAGCCTGCGATTGATTGGAGCAGGCTGTCGTGGGTGATCGGGGCGTGCAGTGTAGCTTCTATGCTAGGTTCGCTTCACGCTCCTTAGAGGGGTGTAACGCCGCAGCGAGTGGCCCGTCACGATGACCGGAAACACTGCATGCACGCGGGATATCTCACTCCTTATCGAACAACCAGCTCACGCCTGCGTGGCGCATGTCGTGAAAATGCAGATCGTCCACGCCAATCATCTTTCGCCCTGGCTTGAGCAGCCTGCTGGCGGGCGAATGCCTGGGACCTTTGGTAGACTAGGACACCCTTTTTCTTGAGGCGGATCTGGACGGTATAGCTAACCATTCCATCGGCCTTTTTCCTTGCTCTGATCGTTGCCATGATTTCCGGTGGTACGAGTGTGTTTGGCGGCGGTAGCCCGCACCACTATCAAACCCAACACGCCCCCGGAAAATGGTGCATAAATGCGTAGACCAGAATGCCCCTAGAATCAGCTTCAAAGCCACAAACCACGCGCCATGAGCCGTCACGCCGCTTCAGCGTTGCCCCCATGATGGACTGGACCGACAGGCATTGCCGGTTCTTCCTGCGCCTGCTCTCCCGGCAAACCCTGCTCTACACCGAAATGGTCACCACCGGTGCCCTGCTGCACAACGACGCCCACCGTTTCCTGCGCCACGATGCTTCTGAGCACCCGCTGGCCCTGCAACTGGGCGGCAGTGTGCCGGCCGACCTGGCCGCGTGTGCGCGCCTGGCTGAAGAAGCGGGCTACGATGAGGTCAACCTCAATGTTGGCTGCCCGAGTGATCGGGTGCAGAACAACATGATCGGCGCGTGCCTGATGGCTCACCCGGCGCTGGTGGCCGACTGCGTGAAGGCCATGCGAGATGCCGTATCGACGCCTGTCACGGTGAAGCACCGCATTGGTATCAACGGCCGTGACAGCTACGCCGAACTGAGCGACTTCGTCGGCCAGGTGCGTGAGGCCGGCTGCCGGAGTTTTACCGTGCATGCACGCATCGCGATTCTGGAAGGGCTATCGCCGAAAGAGAACCGCGAGATCCCGCCGCTGCGCTATGACATCGCAGCGCAGTTGAAGAGGGACTTCCCGGACCTGGAGATCGTGCTCAACGGCGGGATCAAGACCCTGGACGAATGCCAGGCACACCTTGAAACCTTCGATGGCGTGATGCTGGGGCGCGAGGCGTATCACAACCCTTATCTGCTGGCCGAGGTGGACCAGCAACTGTTTGGCAGCGATGCGCCGGTGGTCAGCCGTAGCGAGGCATTGGCGCAACTGCGGCCTTACATCGTGGCGCATATGGAAAGTGGCGGTGCGATGCACCACGTTACCCGGCATATTCTGGGGCTGGCCCAAGGATTCAAAGGGGCGCGGCGCTTCCGCCAGTTGCTGTCGGCAGACATTCACAAGGCGGCTGAACCCTTGGCGGTGTTTGACCAGGCGGTGGAGTTGTTGCAGGGGCGGTGACCTCAGAGGGAGGGAACCTCGGGCTTGCTTGCGACTCGAATCTTCACCTTTCGTACAGCCCTGTGCGGGCCAGCCGGTCCGCAGGGTTTCGGCGGCCCTTGAGCGGCTGTCGGGGCTCGGGTAATGTCGAGTAAATGCACAGGACAGAGCACGCCCATGACCTCCAAGCTGGAACAACTCAAGCAGTTCACCACCGTGGTCGCCGACACCGGGGACCTGGACGCCATCACCCGCCTGAAGCCGGTCGATGCCACCACCAACCCGTCGCTGCTGCTCAAGGCTGCTGCCATCCCGGGCTACGCCGACCTGCTCAAGCAGGTGAAGGCCGACGCCAAGGGTGATGTCGACCTGGCCTGCGACAAGTTTGCGGTGGCGGTAGGCTCAGGCATTCTCAAGGTCATCCCGGGGCGTATCTCCACCGAGGTGGATGCACGCCTGTCGTTCGATGAGCCAGCCCTGCTGAACAAGGCCCGTCAGCTGATCGCCCTGTACGAGGCGGCCGGAGTGGCAAAAGAGCGTGTGCTGATCAAGCTGGCCTCCACCTGGGAAGGCATTCGCGCCGCCGAAAAGCTGGAAAAGGAAGGCATCCAGACCAACCTGACCCTGCTGTTCTCCTTCGCCCAGGCCCAGGCTTGCGCCGATGCCGGGGTGTTTTTGATTTCGCCGTTCGTGGGCCGTATCTACGACTGGTACAAGAAGAGCACCGGCCAGGAATACGTGGGCGCCGAGGACCCAGGCGTGCAGTCGGTCACGCGCATCTACAACTACTACAAGGCCAATGGTTACAACACTGTGGTCATGGGCGCCAGCTTCCGCAATATCGGCCAGATCGAACAACTGGCCGGCTGTGACCGCCTCACCATCAGCCCCGAGCTGCTGCAGCAGCTGAGTGATGACCAGGGTGAGTTGCCGCAGGTGCTGAAACCGGGCAACGCCGGTGAAGCCAAGCAGCACCTGAACGAAAGCCAGTTCCGTTGGGCGATGAACGAAGACGCCATGGGCACCGAGAAGCTGGCCGAAGGTATCCGCCAGTTTGCGCGGGACCAGGAAAAGCTGGAGAAGTTGATGGCTGAAAAGGCCTGATACAGTTCGGGTTTGCCTGACGGGCGGGAAGTGTTCAGTATTTTCCGCCCGTTTTGTTTGCCACGCCTTAGTTGTGTATTGAATTCTCGGGCCTGTTCGCGGGCAAGCCCGCTCCTACACCAATCGATGTAAGGGCGGGCTTGCCCGCGAACAGGCCGCCATAGCCACCCGAGCTGTCGATGACCTCCCCTAACCCGTTGCCCCTCGTTCTCGCCGGCCCGATACTGCGCCGCCTGGAACCCCAGCGTCTGGCCGTCTGGCTGGTCACTACCCAACCGCTGCAGCCCGCGTTCGTCTGCCTGGCAAGCGAGGCCCACGTCGATTGCCAGGTGGTGCCGATTGGCCAGCATGCCTACGTTCACCTGTTGGACATCCAATTCGCCAGCCCCCTGCCCTGCAACCAGTTGCTCGACTATGACCTGCTGATCAACGGCCAGGGTATCGCCGACTGGGCGCCGCACTTGCTCTACCCGGGCGCCCAGCGCCCAAACCTGGTGCTGCGTGAGCGCCTCGAGCAGTTGCTGCACGGCTCCTGCCGCAAGCCGCACCACCCTGCTGCCGACGGCCTGCTGTGCGCCGACCGGCTGCTGCAGGCGTGCAAGAAGCCCGAAGACCGCCCGGCCGTGCTGTTGATGACGGGCGACCAGGTTTACGCCGACGATGTCGCTGGCCCCATGCTGCGCGCCATCCATAGCCTGATCTCGCGCCTGGGCTTGTTCGACGAGCAACTGGAGGGTGCGGTGGTAGCCGACAGCCAGGCGCTGTACCAGCACCCGGCCAGCTACTACCACCGCGCCGACCTGCTGCCGGCGCTGGAACGCAACGACACCCTGCGCGAGCGTTTTTTCGGCGGCAAGCGCAAGCCGATCTTCTCGTCCAGCAACGCCGACAACCACCTGGTGACCTTCGCCGAAGTCATGGCCATGTACCTGTTGGTGTGGTCGCCGGTGCCCTGGCAGCTGGTGGACCTGGGCATCCCCAGCGGGCTCAGCGACGAGCATCAAGCCCGATACCGGCAAGAGCTGCCGCTGATCGAGGGGTTTGCCGACAATCTCGGCCAGGTGGCGCGGGTGATGGCCCACCTGCCCTGCCTGATGATCTTCGACGACCACGACATCACCGACGACTGGAACCTCTCGGCGCAGTGGGAGGAAACGGCCTACGGCCACCCATTCTCGCGAAGGATCATTGGCAACGCCTTGCTCGGCTACCTGCTCTGCCAGGCCTGGGGCAACAACCCGGACGATTGCAATCCGCTGATCAAGCAGTGCCAGGTGCTGACCCGCCAGAACCAGGATGAGTTGATAGGCGAGCTGCTGCGCTTCCAGGGTTGGCAGTTCAGCCTGCCTACACAACCACCGCTGCTGGTACTGGATACCCGCACCCGCCGCTGGCGCAGCGAAAGCAACCTGGCCAAGCCGTCCGGCCTGCTGGACTGGGAAGCGCTGAGTGAATTGCAGCAAGCACTGCTCGATCATCCCTCGGCAGTCATCGTGTCGCCTGCGCCGATTTTCGGGGTGAAGCTGATCGAGACGGTGCAGAAGGTGTTCAGCTGGCTGGGCTACCCGCTGCTGGTGGATGCCGAGAACTGGATGGCCCACCGCGGTGCAGCGCAGGTCATCCTCAATATCTTCCGCCACTCGCGCACGCCGGGGCACTACGTGGTGCTGTCGGGGGATGTGCATTACTCGTTCGTGTATGAGGTGCTGATTCGCCACCGCCAGCGCAGCCCGCACTTGTGGCAGGTGACCAGCAGCGGAATCAAGAACGAGTTCCCCCGGCGTTTGCTGGATGTGCTCGACCGACTCAACCGCTGGTTGTATGCGCCACGCTCGCCGCTCAACTGGTTTACCAAGCGCCGAGAAATGGAGGTGGTGCCGCGTACGCCCAGCCACAGCAAGGCCGGGGAACGGCTGTGGAATGGTGCCGGGCTGGGACAGGTGTTTTTTGATGAACAGGGGCGGCCGGCGCGGGTGTATCAGCTGGATGCGGGCGGGGGTGAGGCTACAGAGTTTAAAAACCGGGAGCAGTGAGATTCAGAATTTTTACAGCCTGTGCCGGCCTCTTCGCGGGTAAACCCGCTCCTACACCTGATTGGGGGTGGATACACATTGGTGTTTGGGCGCAGGCCGTCGTAGGAGCGGGTTTACCCGCGAAGAGGCCGGCAAAGGCTATAGATCAGCTCCGCTCCAGCGCATTGACCAGATCATGGAAGGCTTCGCGGTTGGAGTCATTCAGGCCCATGAGGATCTTGTGCGCCTCCAGCACCTTGGAGCGCACCACCTCTTCATTCTGGTCCTGCGACGGCAAGTCGGTCAGGCAATCGGTGCAGGGAATCGGCCGATCGACAATGTTGAACACCTGATCGAAACCCATCGACTGCAATAGCCGTGAAATGTCCGGATTGGTAGTCACCACCGTCGGCAGCAGGCCCACCTTCTGCCGCGACAGGATCGACAGCTTCGCCAGCAGGCCCAGCGTGGTGCTGTCGATACTCTCGGTTTCAGTCAGATCGATGACAATCGCCGAGAAGTTCAGCGCAGTGAAAATCTTCTCGATCGTCGCATCCAGCGCCGAACACAGGGTCAGGCGCACTTCACCAACGAATTTCAGTACGAAGGTACCGCTCTGCTCGGCGAACTGAATTCTACCGGTACTCATTGAAGGTTCCTGCTCAACACCAATAGGGCGATATCATCCGGCATCTCCCCAAGCGTAGCCAATCCAAATCGTTGACGCAGCCCATCCAGACTGCCACCTGCTGCCTTGACGATCTCCGGCAAGGCGGCTTCTTTATCTTTGAGCGTATCACCCGGCAAAAGGTCCAGAATGCCATCGGACATCAGGCTGAGGCTGAACTGCGGGGGCAGCTCCACCACCAGGTCCTGGTAGGTGGCCTCATCGAACAACCCCACCGGCAGGCCGCGGCCTTCCAGGTAGCGGCAATGCTCGGGGGTGTACAGTACCGGCAACGGCAAATGGCCGCCGACAGCGTAGGTCAGCAGGCCGGACTCTTCGTCGATCACCCCGCCGACCATGGTGACGTGCTTGCCCAGCTTGCTGTTGATCAGGCCGCGGTTGATGTGGCTGAGCACTTCAGACGGCTTGAACTCACGCATCCTGCTGCGCTTGAGCTCGAACATGAGGCGCGTGGTCATGAATTTCAACAGCACGGTGACAAAGGCCGACGACGCCCCATGCCCGGATACATCGGCGAGGTAGAAAGCAATGCGCCGCTCGTCCACGCGGAAATAATCGACAAAATCCCCCGAAAGGTACAACGACGGGATGATCTGGTGCTCGAAGGCGAATTCGCCGGCCACCCAGGGGCTTTCCGGCAACATGTTCATCTGCACCTGGCGACCGGCGGTCTGGTCCTCCTGCAACAGGTGCAGGCTGGCCTCCAGTTCGCGGTTGGCGGCTTCGAGCTTGTCGCGGTAGCGCTGGTTTTCCAGCACAAGGCGCGAGCGGTCGAGGGCGCGGCGCACCGAATGCTCGAGTACGGCCAGGTCTTCCAGCGGCTTGATGAGGTAGTCGGCGGCGCCCAGGCGCAACGCTTCCACCGCATCACTCATGACGCCGGCACCGGACACCACGATCACCGGCAACTGCGGCGCACGCTCGCTGACCTGACGGATCAGTTCGAGGCCGCCCATCTGCGGCATGCGCAGATCGCAGATCACGAGGTCGGGCTGGTGTTCTTCGAAGACCTGAAGCCCCTGCTGGCCATTACTGGCCTGGAGGACGCTGAAACCACTGTCTTCAAGGTAGGCGGCGAGGCTGGCACGGACCACGTCGTCGTCATCGATGATCAGCAGCGTTGCACTGGTTTTCTGCATGTGGGCGAACGGCGCCGATTTAGGTTGGTGCAGCGGTGTCGGCAAGGCAGACGGCCAGCTACGGGAATTCTTTATGGTCACACTCTACTTGAGTTGTAGGACAAGAACACCTGCCCGGCAACTGTCAGAGGTACCTTGTAAGGCGCAGACGGTACTCCCATCCGGCAGGGGTTTCAAGCATGCTGGGGTCGACCTCGCCGCTCTTTACAGGGCAAATCACCGGGAGTTATAAGAAAGTCGACCAGCGCAACCCGACGGGAAGGATGCAGCATGCCCCACACGCCCTCCAGCCATAGCGAAAAACGCGACTTCATTCGCATGCGCATCGACACCGAGGTCAGCCTTTTGCACGAAGGCCAGGTGATTGCGGCAGTGTGCCTGGACCTGTCCAGCGGCGGCATGCAGGTGCAGGCGCCACAGCGCTTTCTGGTGGGTGATTTGATCGAGGTACGGATCGACTCCGACCATCCGGCGCTGAAGGGGTTGCATGCCAGCACCGAAGTGGTATGGATCGCCGACCAGCCGAGTGGGCAGCAGAAGTTCGGGCTGCGGATCCTGGCCATGCATTGATCCTGAGGCCGCTTTGCGGCCCCAGGTTCACAGATCAGAAGTCGTCTTCGACCTCGCCATCCTTCACCTTGAACTCGCGGTTTTGCAGGTAGGCATTACGAATGAAGATGTACTTGTCACCCTGAATCAGCTTTTCGGCCGAGAGCAGGCTGGCACGGGTGTCGATCAGGTCCAGCGCAAAGATCGAGTTGCGCGTAGGCACGTGGTCGATGTAGCGATAGGGTTTGGTATAGGTGTCCGGGTACTTGGCCACACCGTCACGCACGGTGCTTGGGCCCAGCAGCGGGATGACCACATACGGCCCGCTCGGCACGCCCCAGTAGCCCAGGGTCTGGCCAAAGTCCTCGTCGTTGCGCTGCAGGCCCATCTTGGTACCCACATCGAAGAAGCCACCCAGGCCGAAGGTGGTGTTGACGATCAACCGTGCCGTATCCACGCCCGCCGCATGCGGCTTGAGTTGCAGCACGTCGTTGGCCAGGTTGGTCACGTCCCCCAGGTTGCGAAAGATGTTGTGGATGCCATCTTCGAGGAACTGTGGAGTGACCGCTTGGTAGCCCTTGGCCAATGGTTTGAGGGCATAAGTGTCGAGGGTATCGTTGAAGCGGAAGATCGGGCGGTTGACCGCTTCCCAGGGATCTTCCTCGGTGGCGGCCTGGGTGGCTGCCACGGGCGCCAGCAGCATGCTGGCACAGACACAGGCCTGGGTGACTCGTTCGATCACACTGGCACCGATCCTACGCATAGATGTTTCTCCATCGAATTTCTCGGCCGCAAGCGCAACAGGTCGCGCTGCTGTTAAGGCGGCAGTATAGAGACTTGCGTGCTGATAAACAGCCTTACACATTTTTGCTGAATATTTTGTGAACAACTGTTGCGCAGCGGCCGATGTCACAAGACGGTAACAATCAACGCATAGCCTTCGAACCATTTGGGGGAAGTTGCCATGGACACTGCGCCCGCCTTCACTGCTGTGCTGTTCGGCTTGCGCGGCTGCCTGGTGCAGGCTACCCATGGCGCGCCATCACCCGCCCCCGGCGCCCTGGCCACCCTTGCCAGCCTGCGTCAGCGCCAAGTGCCGTGCATCTGGCTGGATGACCTCAATACCGCGCAAAGCGAGCGCCTGGCCCATGTGCTGCCCGACTGGCTGCCAGGACATGCGGTCAATGGCGTGCGCTGGCCAGCGCCGAACGCGTGCTGGCAGGCACTGATGGCGCTGGACAGCGAGCGCCTGGATGGCTGCGTATTGGTCAGCGGCGACCCGCGCCTGCTGCAGTCTGGCCTTAACGCCGGCTTGTGGACAGTGGGCCTGGCCGCCTGCAGCCCGTTATGCGACCGCACTTCTGCGCAATGGCAAGCCATGAGCCCGCAAGAGCAGGATCTGGCGCGTAGCAAGGCGACGCTGGCGCTATTCAGCCTGGGCGTGCACTCGGTGATCGACCATCTGGAAGCGCTGGACACCTGCCTGGTGGACATCGCCCAGCGCCGGCGCAAGGGTGAAAAACCCTGATAAAGCAGCCTTGACGCGGATCATGCAAATCGCCAGCAGGTAGATTACCCTGAAGACAGGCCAGAACCTTTGCCACGCCGCCGAGGTCCATGGCTTGCCAAGCCATTGATGGAGAATAGCCAATGCCTGCCCGCGAATTGCAAGAGCGCCTGAACAGCTTGCGCGAGCAACTGGACCGCAACGTACCGCTTTCGGAAGAAGAGCTGGCCGCCCTGCACGAAGAGGCGCGCCAGATCGAGGCGCAACTGAAACTTGAGGAAGCCACGCCAGACAACAACCTGGTGGACGGCGTGAACCTGGCGATCGAACGCTTCGAGGCCGACCACCCCGACCTCACCGCCACCCTGCGCAGCATTGCCAACTCGCTGCACAGCATGGGGATCTGAAAGAGCGGGGGCCGCAAAGCGGCCCCCTGTATTACTGCCGTACCAGGCGTTTGTTATCCGGGCTGATCGCCCCGGTGCTGCGATACGGGTTGATATCCAGCCCACCGCGGCGCACATAGCGCGCATAGACCGTCAGGTGCTCCGGCTGCAGCAGATTCTTCAAGTCCAGGTAAATCCGTTCCACACACTGCTCATGGAAGTCGGCATGCTGGCGGAAGCTGATCAGGTAGGTCAGCAGGCTGGCGTGGTCCAGCGCCCTGCCCTTGTACTCAACCACCACACTACCCCAATCCGGCTGGCCGGTGACCGGGCAGTTGGACTTCAGCAGATGGCTATGCAGGGTTTCTTCCACCACCCGCGCCGGGTCGCAGCGCAACAGCTCTGGCTGCGGCTGCTCGTAGTTGCTGATGGCCACATCCAGTGCATCGATGCACTGCCCCGGTAACGCCACCACACCCTGGGCTTCAACCTCGGCCAAAGTGCGCACCTTCACCCCCACCGGCTTGCCGGCAGCGGCGGACAGGTCTTTTTCCAGGCATGCCTGCAACGCGTCCAGCGAGGCGAACACCGTCTGGTTCAGCGAGTTGAGGTACAGCTTGAATGACTTGGACTCGATGATGTTTGGCGAATCCGCCGGGATGGCGAACTCGCCGATCGCCACCACCGGCTTGCCCGAAGGCAGCAACCAGCTCAGCTCGAAGCAGTTCCAGAAATCCACCCCCAGCCAGGGCAAGGTCTGTGCAGTGACGCCCAGCTCGGCCCACTTGGCAGTACGCGGGATCGGGAACAACTGCTCCGGGGAGTAGGTGGCGATGTATTCGCTGGACTTGCCCAGCGGGGAATGTTCGGCAGCGGGATGCATGGAAACTGACCTAGAGGTTCGAAAATGCCCCTAGTCTACCGGTTTTGCACCCCGCCTTGCAGGGCCAGTCACTCAATGGTCAATGCCCCCACCATACCCGCCTGGTAATGCCCCGGCACGTTGCAGGCAAACTCGATGGGCACCGTTTGGCGGAAGGTCCAGGTCAGCTCGGCGCGTTGGCCGGGCATAACCATCACAGTATTGCCACCCCCGTGACCATGGCCATCGCCGTGGTCCATCATTTGGCCGTGGCTCATCATCTTGCCGTGATCCATGCCTTCGTGGTTCATGGCCTCGGTGAACATCTTGCCTTGCATGGCAACCATTTCCTTCTGGTGTTCGGCATGCATGGCCTTGTCGCCCAGGTTGAATTCGTGCGGAAGGTTGCCCTCGTTGACCAGCACGAAGCGCACCGTCTCGCCGGCTTTTACCTGCAGGCTTTTGGGCTCGAAGGCAATGTCCTTGAGCACCACGTTGACCGTGCGGGTGGCCTTGGCCGCCGGGGCAGGCTCGCCAAAGGCGAAGCTCTGCGCCTGGCTAGCGACAGCCGGCAGGCTGCCCAGGGCAAGGGTGGCGGCAATGAACAGGTGTTTCATGATGACTCCGGGAATACACAGCAGGATGAAGCCACATTAGCCGGGGCGACTGGCAGTTACCTGACAGGCACATTACAACTTCGTCAGTTTGGGCGAGCGGGCGCATCGTCACGTATCATTTCACCCACCCCATTACCCCTGTGCTAGCGGTAAAGCGACGCCATAGGCTACGCACAACCTTTCAGAATATGGACAGTGCATGAAACTGCTGATCGTCGAAGACCAGGCCCGCACCGGCCAGTACCTGAGCCAAGGCCTGAGCGAGGCCGGCTTTGCCACCGAGTTGGCTACCGATGGCGAGACCGGCCAGTTCCTCGCCCTGACCGGCGACCACGACCTGCTGATCCTCGACGTGATGCTGCCTGGCCGCGACGGCTGGCAGATTCTTCAGGCCGTGCGCCAGGCAGGCCTGGATACGCCAGTGCTGTTCCTGACCGCCCGCGACGCCGTCGAGGATCGCGTGCATGGCCTGGAACTGGGCGCCGACGACTACCTGGTCAAGCCGTTCGCCTTTTCCGAACTGCTGGCCCGGGTACGCAGCCTGCTGCGCCGTGGCACCAGCCCGAGCCAGGACACGACCCTGAGCCTGGCCGACCTGCGCCTGGACCTGATCCGACGCCGCGCCGAGCGCGCCGGGCAGCGCATCGACCTGACCGCCAAGGAGTTCTCACTCCTTGAGCTGCTGCTGCGCCGCCAGGGTGAGGTGCTGCCAAAATCGCTGATCGCCTCGCAGGTGTGGGACATGAACTTCGACAGCGACACCAATGTGATCGAAGTGGCCATCCGCCGCCTGCGCCTGAAAATCGACGACCCGCACCCCAACAAGCTGATCCACACCGTACGCGGCATGGGTTACGTACTCGAAGAGCGCACCGAGTGATGCGCCGGGTTTCCCTCGGTAACCGCCTGGCCCTGCTGTTCGCCGCCTGCACCGCCACTGTCTCGCTGGGCGCCGGCCTGCTATTCAGCCGGGCCAGCGAGCAGCACTTCGTCGAACTTGACCAACAACTGCTGGACTCGCGCCTGTCCTTGTTTCGTACGCAACTGGCTGATGTCAGCACGGCTGATGAGCTCCAGGCCCGCCTGCCTGCCCTGCGCGATGAACTGAGTCACCAGGCCGACCTGGCCTTGCGTATCAGCGCCAGCAATGGCGCCACTTGGTTCGAAAGCCGCAGCGGGCTGCCGCAAGCAGCGCTGGCCACCGGGCTGGCCACCCTGCATGCGCAAGGCATCGACTACCGCAGCCTGTCCGTGCCCCTGAAACAGGGCACCATGCAGTCGCCGCGACTGACCCTGTACCTCGACATCACCCACCACCAGCACTTCCTGCAGGGCATGCAACGGCTGATCTGGCTGACGGTCGGCCTGTCGGCGCTAACCACCGCACTACTGGGTGCCTGGGCCGCCCGCAGCGGCCTGCGCCCCTTGCGGCAGATGGGCCAGGTGGCCGCCAGCGTGTCAGCGCGTTCGCTCACCACCCGTCTGCCGGTGGCGCAGATGCCCGAAGAGTTGGCCGAGCTGGCCAGCAGCATGAACGCGATGCTGCAGCGCCTGGACGATGCCTTCCAGCGCCTGTCAGCGTTCTCGGCCGATATCGCCCACGAGTTGCGTACGCCGCTGTCCAACCTGCTGACCCACACCCAGGTCACCCTCACCCGCCCACGCAGCCTCGAAGAATACCGAGAGGCACTGCATGGCAACCTGGAAGAACTGCAATGGATGGCGCAGATGATCAACGACATGCTGTTTCTGGCCAAGGCTGACCACGGCCTGCTGGTACCGGGGCACGCGCCTTTGGCGCTGCATGACGAGGTGGATGCACTGCTGGAGTACTACGCGCCTCTGGCAGAAGACAACGACGTGCAGATGCTGCGCGAGGGTGAAGCGGTGCTGCACGGCGACCAGCATATGCTGCGCCGGGCGCTGTCCAACCTGCTGGACAACGCCATGCGTTTTACCCCGGCAGGAGGACAGATCAAGGTGACCCTGGGGCCGGGGCCGACGATCAACGTGGCCAATACCGGACTGGCTATCGACCCGGCGGCACTACCGCGGCTTTTCGACCGTTTCTACCGGGTGGACCCGGCTCGGCGGGAAGGCAGTAGCGAGCATGCGGGGTTGGGCCTGGCGATTACCCGGTCGATCGTGCAGGCCCATGGCGGGTGCATACGGGCGGAGTGCGAGGGTGGGTGGACCCGATTCGTGATCGAGTTCGCTCAAGATCGGTAACCCTGAGGGGCTTTACGCCCCCAGGATCTCAGGCAAACATCAAACCGCCAGGCCAATCGCCGGCTGCACCTGCGACGCCCGGTAAGCCGGGTAAATGGTCGCCAGGAAACTCATCACCAGGCCGGCGGTGCAGATGATCGCCACATCCCCCCACTGCAACTGCGACGGCAAGCTGCTGACGAAGTACACATCCGACGTAAAGATGTGCTGCCCGCTCACCCGCTCCAGCCAGCCGACGATCTGGCTGACATTGAACGCCGCAATCACGCCCAGTACGCCACCAATCAGCGTGCCGACAATGCCGATCAGGCTGCCCTGGACCATGAACGTGCCCATGATCTGCGCCGGCGTGGCGCCCAAGGTACGCAGGATGGCAATGTCCGGCCCCTTGTCGTTCACCACCATCACCAGGGTGGCGATGATATTGAACGCCGCTACCGCGATGATCATCATCAGCAACAGGCCGATCATGGTCTTTTCCATCTTCATGGCGCTGAACAGGCTGCCCTGGGTATGCGACCAGTCATCGGCCCGGTAGGCGTCCCCAAGCCCGGCAGCAATCGCCTTGGCCACCTGCGGAGCGGCATACAGGTCGTGCAGTTTAAGGCGCACACCTTGCACCTGGCCTGGTGCCCAGCGCTGCATCTCAGCTGCATCAGCAACATGGATATAAGCCTGCGACCCATCCAGTTCGGCGCCGACCTTGAAGATGCCGACCACGGTGAGGCGCTGCATGCGCGGGGTGATGCCACCCGGTTCCTTGCTGATTTCCGGCACGATCAAGGTCAGCTTGTCGCCGGCGTTCAGGCGGAAGCGGCGTGCGGTCAGCTCACCGATGACCACGCCGAACTCACCAGGCTGCAAGCCCTGCAGACGGCCCTGGACGATGTGCTGGCCAACGATGGAAACCTTGCCCTCCTCGGCCGGGTCGATACCACCCACCTGGATCGGCTGCATGGCGCCCTTGTACGACAGCATGCCTTCCATCTCGGTAATCGGCGCCACAGCCATCACCGCCGGATTCTTCATGGCAGCGTCGGCCACCTTGTGCCAATCGTCCAGCGGCTGCACGCCCAGGATGGCGGCATGCGGCACCAGGCCGAGAATGCGCGAGCTCATTTCGCGCTGGAAGCCGTTCATCACCGACAGCACCACGATCATCGCCAGCACGCCCAGCGACAGGCCGATCATCGAAGTCATCGAAATGAACGAGATGAAATGGTTGCGACGCTTGGCTCGGGTGTAGCGCGCGCCGATAAAGATGGGCAAGGGTCTGAACATGTACGAAATCACCCAATGGAAACAGGAAAACGGGGCAGCACCTGCCACCCCGGCAGTCGATCAGATGGCCACCAGGTGGCCATCGTCGAGCTTCAGCACACGGTCCATCTGCCGCGCCAGGTTGAGGTCGTGGGTGACCACCAGGAATGCCGTGCGCGAAGCGCTGGACAGCTCCTGCATCAGTTCCTGGATGCCTTGGGCGGTATGGTGGTCGAGGTTACCGGTCGGCTCGTCGAGCATCACCAGGCCGGGGCGGTTGACCAGCGCCCGGGCAATCGCCACACGCTGGCGCTCGCCGCCGGAAAGCTCGGCCGGCTTGTGGTTCAAACGGTGGCCCAGGCCTACCCGTTTGAGCAGCGCCTCGGCACGCTCCCGGGCCTCGGGGATGGGCGTTCGGCCGATCAGCAGCGGCATGCACACGTTCTCGATGGCGGTGAATTCCGGCAGCAGGTGGTGGAACTGGTAGACAAAGCCCAACTCGCGGTTGCGTAGCAGGCCACGGGCACGCTCGCCCAGTGCCGACAGCTCTTCGCCAGCCAGCCACACGCTACCCTGGGTCGGCCGGTCGAGGCCGCCCAGCAGGTTGAGCAAGGTACTCTTGCCCGAGCCGGAACTGCCAACGATGGCCACCCGCTCACCGGCCTGCAGTTCCAGGTTGAGCCCGGACAGCACCTGCACCGACTCCGGGCCCTCGTCGTAGGACTTGCCCAGGTTGCGGCAACTCAGAACGGCTTTATCACTCATGCGCGACTCACTCATAACGTAGCGCCTCTGCAGGCTGGGTGCGGGCCGCACGCCAGGCCGGATACAGGGTGGCGAAGAAACTCAGGACCAGTGCCGCACCGCAGACCATGTACACGTCCTGGGCCAGGATCTGCGACGGCAGGTAATCGATGAAGTACACGTCGGCGTTGAGGAACTTGTGGCCGATCAGTGTCTCGATGCCGGCGATCGCCGCGCTCACGTTCAGGGCCGCGAAGATCCCGATGACGGCGCCGATCAGGGTACCGATCACCCCGATCACCGTGCCCTGGACCATGAAGATGAGCATGATCTGCCCGGGCGTGGCGCCCAGGGTGCGCAGGATGGCGATGTCGCCGCGCTTGTCGTTGACCACCATCACCAGGGTGGAAATGATGTTGAACGCCGCCACCGCCACGATCAGCAGCAACAGCAGGCCGATCATGGCCTTTTCCATACGGATCGCCTGGTACAGGTTGCCGTGGGTACGGGTCCAGTCACGGCTATAGAACTCCTGTTCGCCCAGCTGCTGGGCGATGCTCCAGGCTACGCGCGGCGCCTGGAACAGGTCGTCGAACTTCAGGCGCAGGCCCTGGACCTGGTCGGGCTTCCAGCGGTGCAGGCGGGACAGGTCGCTGATGTTGGTCAGGCCCAGGTAGCCGTCGATCTCCCCCGCGCCAACGTGGAAGGTGCCGACCACAGTGAAGCGCTTCATGCGCGGGAACATGCCGGCGGGGGTCACGCTGACCTCGGGGGCGACGAAGGTGAGCTTGTCGCCGATGGCAACGCCCAGCTTGGCCGCCGCCTTGTCGCCGATCATGATGCCCCACTCGCCCGGCGCCAACTGGTCCAGGCGGCCTTGCAGGACGAAGTTGTCGATGATCGACACCTCGCGCTCGCGAGCAGGGTCGATGCCGTTGAGCAGCACCTTCTGCACCTTGCCATCATGGGTCAGCAGGCCCTGCATCTGGGTGAACGGTGCAACCGCCACCACCTGCGGATTCTGCTTTACTTGTTGGGCAAGGGCCTGCCAGTCGGCAATGGGCTGGCCGCTCTCCAGCGTGGCATGGGGAATCATCCCCAACACGCGGGTGCGCATCTCGTGGTCGAAACCGTTCATCACCGACAGCACCACGATCATTACCACCACGCCCAGGGCGAGGCCGATCATCGAGGTCAGGGAAATGAACGAGACGAAGTGATTGCGACGTTTGGCACGGGTATAACGCGTGCCGATGAATGCGAAAAGAGGTCTGAACATGTCGGGGCTTGTTCGGATGAAAGGGAACGTCCTTGTGGCGAGGCGCCTACGGCGGCTTTACACTCGGACCACCGCCGCTACCTTGGGTTCGCCATGACGACATTAGACGAAGAAGATCGCCGCGAATACTACCGCATCGAAGATCGGATCGCACTTCAAATAAGCCCCCTTAGCGCGGCCGAAGCCCTTGAACCAGATGTGTTGCAAGATGATTCGCCGTTGTTCAACCTGCTCAGCGAGCTGCACCTGTCCGACTTCGAGTCGCAACACCTGTTGCGCCAGCTAAGCGACAAGGACCGCACCCTCGCCGCGTTCCTGCGGGCACAGAACAAGCGCCTCGACTTGCTCAGCGCGGTGGTTGCACAAACCCTGCTGGGCGAGGTCGGCGAGCCGCTGCCGGTGGTCATTTCCGAAGGCGGCATCGAATCCGCCCAAGCCACACAGATTGCCCCCGGTACCCGGGTGAAAGTGAAAATGGTGCTGATGCCGCGCGCCCATGGCCTGCTGCTGCGCGGCAAGATCACCCATTGCGACCCTCGCCCGGAGGGCGGCTTCGAGGTCGGCACCGAGTTCATCGACATGACCGATGCCCAACGACAACTGCTGGCGCGTTACATCCTGCAGCGCCAGCAACAGCAACGGCGCCAGCAGCTGGAACTGAACGACCCCGCCTCCTGAGCCAATTTCTCCCTGATTTGAAGGAACGAACGTGACCCTGATCTACGGCCATCGCGGCGCCAAGGGCGAAGCACCCGAGAACACCCTGAAGAGCTTTCAGCAATGCCTGTCCCATGGCGTGACCCGCTGCGAGCTGGACCTGCACTTGTCATCCGACAACGAACTGATGGTCATCCACGACCCCACCCTCAAGCGGACCACGGGCCGGCGCGGCAAAGTGGTCGAGCACCCGGCCGCCGAACTGGTCAAGATCGATGCCCGCAAAGGCGGCCCGGGCCATGTGCAGCCCTGCCCGATCCCGAAACTGGAAGAGCTGTTCGAAAAATGCCCGTTCGAACACTGGCAACTGGAGGTGAAAAGCGCCTCGCGCACCCGCGCGGCCACTACCGTCCTGGCGATCCGTGAACTGGCCCAGCAATATGGCCTGCTGGACAAGGTGACCATCACCTCCAGTTCACGCGAAGTACTGGGCGCCGCCCTGGAACTGGTGCCAGACGTGAAGCGTGGGCTGGTGGCCGAATACGCCTGGCTCGACCCGCTGAAGGTGGCACAGAACTACGGCTGCGAACTGCTGGCATTGAACTGGACGCTGTGCACCCCCGAGCGCCTGCTCAAAGCACAGGGCCAGGGTTTGCATGTGTCGGTGTGGACGGTCAACGAGCCGGCACTGATGCGCCGGCTTGCTGACTTTGGTGTGGACAGCCTGATTACAGACTTTCCCGGTTTGGCCAAGACCACCCTCGGGTAGGGTTGAAATCGGTCTCTCCGACCGGCTCAGGCCACCGGTCGGAGCCGCTCAAAAAAGCCGGTTCAGGCCGTCATAGGCAGCTACCCGATAGGCTTCGGCCATGGTCGGGTAGTTGAACGTGGTGTTGACGAAGTACTTCAGGTTGTTCTGCTCACCCGGCTGGTTCATGATCGCCTGGCCAATGTGGACGATTTCCGAAGCCTGGTAGCCGAAGCAATGCACGCCGAGGATTTCCAGTGTTTCGCGGTGGAACAGGATCTTCAGCATGCCCTGAGGCTCGCCGGCGATCTGCGCACGCGCCATGCTCTTGAAGAAGGCCTTGCCCACTTCGTACGGCACCTTGGCCTGGGTCAGCTCCTGCTCGTTCTTGCCGATCGAGCTGATCTCGGGAATGGTGTAGATACCCGTCGGCACGTCGTTGACGAAGCGCCAGCTGCCGTTATCGACAATGCTGCCAGCGGCCGACCGGCCCTGGTCATGGGCGGCGCTGGCCAGGCTCGGCCAGCCGATCACGTCACCGGCACCGTAGATGTTCGGCACGGTGGTGCGGTAGGCCTCGTCGACCTCGATCTGGCCGCGGCTGTTCACCTTGATGCCGATGTTTTCCAGGCCCAGCTTGTCGGTGTTGCCGGTACGGCCGTTGCACCACAGCAAGGCGTCGGCCTTGATCTTCTTGCCCGACTTGAGGTGCAGGATCACCCCGTTGTCCAGGCCTTCGACGCGCTCGTACTCCTCGTTGTGGCGCACGGTGATGTTGTTGTTGCTGAAGTGGTAGCTCAGCGCCTGGGAAATTTCCGAGTCGAGGAAGCTCAGCAGCTGGCCACGGTTGTCGACCAGCTCGACCAATACGCCCAAGCCACTGAAGATCGAAGCGTATTCGCAACCGATCACGCCGGCACCGTACACGATCAGCTTGCGCGGGGTATGGCTGAGGCTGAGGATGGTGTCGCTGTCGTACACGCGCGGGTGGTGGAAGTCGATGTCGGCCGGGCGGTAGGGGCGCGAGCCGGTCGCGATGATGATGTGCTTGGCGTTGAGCTTCTCGACCACGCCGTTCGGGCACACCACTTCCACGGTTTGCTCGTCGGCAAAGCTGCCGGTGCCGAAGAACACGTCGACGCGGTTACGGGCATAGTAGCCGGTGCGCGATGCCACCTGCTTGGCGATGACCTTTTCGGCGCTTTTCAGCACGTCCGGGAACGAGAACCAGCGCGGCTCGCCGATGGCACGAAACATCGGGTTGGTGTTGAACTGCATGATCTGCCGCACCGAGTGACGCAGTGCCTTGGACGGAATGGTACCCAAGTGGGTGCAGTTGCCACCGACCTGGCGACGGTCATCAACCATCGCTACCTTGCGCCCTGCTTTGGCGGCATTCATTGCCGCGCCTTCACCGGCCGGGCCGGAACCCAGCACCACTACGTCGTAGTTGTAGACAGCCATGCGTACTCCTTCAGAACTGGCCCGCAAGCCACGGTCGCTCGCGGGGCACGATCATGCCGCCGGGGCGCCATGAGAAAATTCGGGTGCAGTCTAATCAACCCTGAACGCCGCGCACATTAACCCTTGGTCGCGTCGTAGGCCAACTTTGCCCGCACTACATATGCTTCACCCATTCCGTGGCGGCAATCATCCCTGCTTGTGCTTTCACTGGCCTTTCACTGCCCGTTCGAACGCGGGCGTAGCTCGGGAGACGAAGCCTCCCTGTGCTCGAGTCACCAAAACCGCAGCCAAGTCATGCGCCACGGCAAAATCCCAGCCTTGCTGTGGGCCCAGGATGAGTAGCAGCGTCGAATAGCCATCGGCCAGCAGTGCTGAGGCGTCCAGCACCGTAACGGCAGCCAGGTCATGTTCGACCGGGCGCCCGAGGCGGGCATCGAAGGTGTGCGAATAGCGCCGGCCATTCTGCTCGAAATAGTGCCGATAGTCACCCGAGGTTGATACTGAAAGGCTATTGACCGGGATGATCTGGCGGGCGATTTGACGGTCTTCGCGGGGCAGTTCCAGGGCAATACGCCAAGGGCTGCCGTCAGGCTTGCGGCCAACCGCCTTCAGCTCGCCAGTGGCCTCGGCGACAAAACTGCTGACACCCATGGCCTGCAGGCGCGCAGCGATCAAGTCGACTGCATGACCGGCGACGATGCTGTTGAAGTCGAGCTGCACCGGGGCATCCTTGCACAGGGCTCGACCTTTGACGCGCAGGTGCTGGTAGCCCACACGCCGGCGTACCTGGGCCAGTGCCTGTGGTTCGGGCACCTGCTGGTGACGGGCCTGAGGGCCGAAGCCCCACAAGTCGAGCAAAGGTTCTACCGTGAGGTCGAAGGCGCCATCGCTCTGCTCGGCAAGGTGCTGGCCCAGGCTGACCAACGCGAGCATGTCAGGCGGCAGGGCCAGGCACTGGCCGGCAGGCAAGCGGTTGAACTGGCTTACGATGGAATCGCCGCGGTAGGTCGAGTAGTGGTGGTCGATGTCGTGCAGGATGGTTTCCACCGCCCTCTGCACCTGGGCCGGCTCCGGGCCACCAGGCTCGCGGACGTACTGGATGCTGTAGCTGCTGCCCATGGTCGGGCCACCCAGGCGCTCCAGGGTGGGGCCCTGGTTGCAGGCGGTGAGTAGCAGCAGAATGAACAGGAGGGCTGTGCGCACAGTAGGGTTTCTCGGTTGCCAGTGCTGGCCTCTTCGCGGGTAAACCCGCGCCTACAGGGGCAGCGATAATCCTGTAGGCGCGGGTTTACCCGCGAAAGGGCCGGCACTGACAACACACATTCAGAATAAAAAAAACGGGAACCCGAAGGTTCCCGTTTTTTCATTGCCTTACAAGCGAATCAGCGTGGAAACGCTGGCGGGTTCACACCGGCCATGTCTTCCATCACACGAACCACCTGGCAGCTATAACCAAATTCGTTGTCGTACCAGACGTACAGAACAACGCGGTTGTCGTTGGCGATGGTCGCCTCTGCGTCAACCACACCGGCATGGCGCGAGCCGACGAAGTCGGTCGAAACCACTTCCTGCGAAGCCACGTAGTCGATCTGCTTGTGCAGCTCCGAGTGCATGGCGGTCTGGCGCAGGTACTCGTTGATCTCGTCGCGGGTGGTGGCCTTTTCCAGATTCAGGTTCAGGATGGCCATCGAAACGTTCGGCGTCGGAACACGAATCGCGTTGCCGGTCAGCTTGCCCTTCAGCACTGGCAGTGCCTTGGCAGCAGCGGTGGCGGCGCCGGTTTCGGTGATTACCATGTTCAGCGGCGCGGCACGGCCACGGCGGCTGCCCTTGTGGAAGTTGTCGATCAGGTTCTGGTCGTTGGTGAACGAGTGAACGGTTTCGACGTGGCCGTTGACGATGCCGTACTGGTCGTTGATGGCCTTGAGCACCGGCACGATGGCGTTGGTGGTGCAGGAGGCCGCCGAGATGATCTTGTCATCGGCAGTGATGTCACCGTGGTTGATACCGTGCACGATGTTCTTCAGCGCGCCCTTGCCAGGTGCGGTGAGGATCACGCGGGCAGCACCCGGGCAGGCCAGGTGCTGGCCCAGGCCGTCGGCGTCACGCCATACGCCGGTGTTGTCGACGATGAGCGCATTGTCGATGCCGTACTGGGTGTAGTCGACTTCGCTCGGGCTCTTGGCGTAGATAACCTGGATCAGGTTGCCATTGGCGGTGATGGTGTTGTTGGCTTCGTCGATGGTGATGGTGCCATCGAACGGGCCGTGCACCGAGTCACGGCGCAGCAGGCTGGCACGCTTGACCAGGTCGTTTTCGGCGCCTTTGCGCACGACGATGGCACGCAGACGCAGGCCGTCACCACCACCGGTCTTCTCGATCAGGATGCGCGCCAGCAGGCGGCCGATGCGACCGAAGCCGTACAGGACAACGTCGGTGCCTTTGCGCGCCGAAGCGTTCTGCTGACCGACCACGTCGGCCAGCTCTTCACGGACGAACTGCTCGGCAGTGCGGCCATTGCCTTCCTGCTTGAACTTGTTGGCCAGCTTGCCCAGGTCGACCGATGCGGCGCCCAGTTTCAGCTCGCTCATGGCCTTGAGCAGGGGGAATGTCTCGTGGACGGACAGTTCGGTTTCGTCGGTTTGGCGGTGGCGCGCAAAGCGGTGCGCCTTGAGGATCGAGATAACCGAACGGTTGATCAGGCTGCGGCCATAAATCGAGCTCACCACATTGTTATTGCGGTAGAGCTGACCGATAAGCGGGATCATCGCTTCAGCCAGGGCTTCACGATCAATCCACTCACCAAGACACTGGTCGGGCTTCTGAGTCACGGGAACCTTCCACATGTAGGGACAGAAAAAAGGGGCTACATTATGACGCCCCAACGCGGAACCGGCAATGAGTGCCTGTCACAGTGACGCAAGCCAGCGTTCATGCCCTTTCGAGCCTGACAGCCGGCACTGTCACCGGTACAATCGGTCTCTTTGCCGCAACGCTTGGAGTGCAATCTCCCGTGTCAGTTCTGCGCCTACCGCAAATGTCGGCCACGGCCGGCAAACAAACCTGGGGCAACCTGCCCGGTGCCGCCCTCAGCCTTGCCATCGCCGAAGCCGCCAGCAGCGCTGGCCGCTTCACCCTGCTGCTGACGGCCGACAGCCAGGCCGCCGACCGTCTGGAGCAGGAGCTGCGCTTCTTTGCCCCAGACCTGCCAGTGCTGCCGTTCCCCGATTGGGAAACCCTGCCCTACGACCTGTTCTCGCCGCACCAGGACATCATCTCCCAGCGCATCGCCAGCCTGTACCGTCTGCCGGAGCTGAGCCACGGCATCCTCGTGGTGCCGATCACCACCGCCCTGCACCGCCTGGCACCCACGCGTTTTCTGCTGGGCAGCAGCCTGGTGCTGGATGTGGGCCAGACCATCGACGTGGAACAGATGCGCCTGCGCCTGGAGGCCAGCGGTTACCGTTGTGTCGACACCGTCTACGAGCATGGCGAGTTCGCCGTGCGCGGCGCGCTGATCGACCTGTTCCCGATGGGCAGCAAGCTGCCCTACCGCATCGACCTGTTCGATAACGAGATCGAGACGCTGCGCACCTTCGACCCCGAGACCCAGCGCTCGATCGACAAGGTGGATTCGGTGCGCCTGCTGCCAGCACGCGAATTCCCGATGCAGAAGGAAGAAGTGACCCGCTTCAAGGCACGCTTTCGCGAGCGCTTCGACGTCGACTTCCGCCGCAGTGCAATCTTCCAGGACCTGGCCAGCGGCATCATCCCCGCCGGTATCGAGTACTACCTGCCGCTGTTCTTCGAAGAAACCTCGACCCTGTTCGACTACCTGCCGACCGACACCCAGGTGTTCTCGCTACCCGGTGTGGAACAGGCCGCCGAGCACTTCTGGAACGACGTGCGCGGGCGCTATGAAGACCGCCGCGGCGACCTCAGCCGGCCGCTGTTGCCGCCGGCCGAGCTGTTCCTGCCGGTGGAAGATTGCTTCGCCCGGCTCAAGCAGTGGCCCCGGGTGGTGGTCAGCAGCGAAGCGCTGGAGCCTGGCGTGGGCCGCGAGCGCTTCCCGGCGCGCGCCCTGCCCAACCTGGCCATCGAGGCCAAGGCCAACCAGCCGCTGGCCGAGCTGGCCAACTTCCTCGACCAGTTCCCCGGCCGCGTGCTCTTCACCGCCGAATCAGCGGGCCGCCGGGAAGTGCTGCTGGAACTGCTCGAACGGCTGAAGCTGCGCCCGCATACCGTCGAAGGCTGGGACGATTTCATTACCGGTGCCGAGCGCCTGGCGATCACCATCGCCCCGCTGGACGACGGCCTGCTGCTGGACGATCCAGGGCTGGCCCTGATTGCCGAAAGCCCACTGTTCGGCCAGCGGGTGATGCAGCGCCGGCGCCGTGACAAGCGCGGCGAAACCGCCAACGACGCGGTCATCAAGAACCTCACCGAGCTGCGCGAAGGTGCGCCGGTGGTGCACATCGACCATGGCGTCGGGCGCTACCTGGGCCTGGCCACCCTGGAAATCGACGGCCAGGCTGCCGAATTCCTGACGCTGGAATACGCCGAGAACGCCAAGCTGTATGTGCCGGTGGCCAACCTGCACCTGATCGCCCGCTACACCGGCAGCGACGACGCCCTGGCACCGTTGCACCGGCTGGGTTCGGAGGCCTGGCAGAAAGCCAAGCGCAAGGCCGCCGAACAGGTTCGCGACGTGGCCGCCGAACTGCTCGACATCTATGCCCGCCGCGCCGCGCGCAAGGGCTACGCGTTTGCCGACCCGTCCGCCGACTACGCCACTTTCAGCGCCGGCTTCCCGTTCGAGGAAACCCCGGACCAGCAGGCCGCCATCGAGGCAGTGCGCGCCGACATGCTGGCACCCAAGCCAATGGACCGCCTGGTCTGCGGCGACGTGGGCTTCGGCAAGACCGAAGTGGCCATGCGCGCGGCGTTCATCGCCGTGCACAGTGGCCGCCAGGTGGCCGTACTGGTGCCCACCACCCTGCTTGCCCAGCAGCATTACAACAGCTTCCGCGACCGCTTTGCCGACTGGCCCGTGACCGTGGAAGTGATGAGCCGCTTCAAATCGGCCAAGGAAGTGGCCGCCGCCGCCGCGGACCTTGCCGAAGGCAAGATCGACATCCTCATCGGCACCCACAAGCTGCTGCAGGATGACGTGCGCTTCAAAGACCTGGGCCTGGCCATCATCGATGAAGAGCACCGCTTTGGCGTGCGCCAGAAAGAACAGTTGAAGGCGCTGCGCAGCGAGGTCGATATCCTCACCCTGACCGCCACGCCGATTCCGCGCACGCTGAACATGGCGGTGGCGGGCATGCGCGACCTGTCGATCATCGCCACGCCGCCAGCACGCCGCCTGTCGGTGCGCACCTTCGTCATGGAACAGAACAAGAGCACGGTCAAGGAGGCGCTGCTGCGCGAACTGTTGCGCGGTGGCCAGGTGTATTACCTGCACAACGATGTGAAAACCATCGAAAAATGCGCCGCCGACCTTGCCGAGCTGGTGCCCGAGGCACGCATCGGCATCGGCCACGGGCAAATGCGCGAACGCGAGCTGGAACAGGTGATGAGCGATTTCTACCACAAGCGTTTCAACGTGCTGGTGGCCTCGACCATTATCGAAACCGGTATCGACGTGCCCAGCGCCAACACCATCGTCATCGAGCGCGCCGACAAGTTCGGCCTGGCCCAGCTGCACCAACTGCGTGGCCGGGTTGGCCGTAGTCACCACCAGGCCTACGCCTACCTGCTCACACCTACCCGTCAGAAGGTGAGCGCCGACGCCGAAAAGCGCCTGGAGGCGATCGCCAACACGCAAGACCTTGGCGCAGGCTTTGTGCTGGCCACCAACGACCTGGAAATCCGCGGTGCCGGCGAGCTGCTGGGCGAAGGCCAGAGCGGGCAGATCCAGGCAGTGGGCTTCACCCTGTACATGGAAATGCTCGAACGTGCGGTCAAGGCAATCCGAAAAGGTACCCAGCCGAACCTTGAGCAACCACTGGGTGGCGGCCCGGAGATCAACCTGCGCCTGCCGGCACTGATCCCCGAGGACTACCTGCCTGACGTGCATGCGCGCCTGATCCTGTACAAACGCATTGCCTCGGCTGCCGACGAAGAGGGCCTGAAGGACTTGCAGGTCGAGATGATCGACCGCTTCGGCTTGTTGCCAGAGCCGACCAAGAACCTGATGCGCCTGACGTCACTCAAGCTGCACGCGGAAAAGCTCGGCATCAAGAAAGTCGATGCGGGGCCCAACGGTGGCAAGCTCGAGTTCGAAGCCGAAACACCGGTCGACCCACTGACCCTGATCAAGCTGATCCAGGGTCAACCCAAACGCTACAAGTTCGAAGGCGCCACCCAGTTCCGCTTCCTGGTACCGATGGAACGCCCCGACGAACGTTTCAATACCCTGGAGGCGCTGTTCGAGCGCCTGACCCCACAGCCTGCCTAAGGAAGACTCATGCGTGCCATCCGTTGCCTGACCCTGCTGCTGGCGCTGTTCGCCCCAGCCGCCTTCGCTGAAGGCTTGTATCAGGTAGAAATGATTCTGGTGCGGCAGAACAGCGTGCCCGCCTTCACCAGCCCGTTCGCCCCCGAAGACTGGAGCGCTGGCGCCCCACGCCTGGCGAAAGACGCCGAGCGCCGCCCAGCACTGGAAGATGAAGCCACCCGCCTGGAAGCCACCGCCGACTACACCGTGCTGATGCACAAGGCCTGGCAACAGCAGGTGGGCAACGCACCCAGCCGCATCGCCCTGGGCGAAGGCACCGAACAGTTCGGGCACTTCCCTATCGAAGGCAACCTGAGCATCGCTGAAGGCCGCTTCATCACCGTCGAGGCCAACTTCTGGGTCAACCAGCTGGATGGCAACGGCAGCGTGCTGCAAAGCGAGCAGTTCAGGCAGAGCAACAGCAACGTCAAGGGTGGCCAGCTGACCTTTCTCGACGGCGGGCACCTGGCGGTGCTGCTGAAGGTGACCCCACCGGGTACACCGAAAATGCCGGTGATGGACCCGGAGATGATGGAGCAGTAAGCCCATGAAGGACGATGCCGCCGAAATGGTGAACGCCTATCCGAACTGGATTCAATCGTTCAGCAAAGCTGCCCTGCAGCGCGGTGAGCGCTATGCCGAGGAAGGCAGGGCCGAACTGGAAGGCATTCATGGGCCAACCATAACGGCCAGTTGCCAGGGGAGCGGCAACAACCACTACCGGCAACACATCAAGTTGCACGTAGCGGGCGGCCGGTGCCATGTGCGCGGTGACTGCGATTGCCCGGTACGGCAAAACTGCAAGCATTGCGCCGCTGTACTTTTCTGCGTCAGCGAGCGCTTTTCCAGCAGTAAGGACACGCAAGCCAACCCGGGCGCCTTGTCCGCCGAACTGCAGCACTGGTTGAGCGGCCTGGAGCAGGCCCCACCCAAAGCCGACGCGACCGAAGACAAACGCGGGCGCATGGTGTGCTATCAGCTGCAGCTCACCGACGATGCGGGCTGCGCCCTGCTTGTGCGCAAGGGCACGCGAACAGAGGACGGCATCCGCTTCAGCCGCGTCCAGTCCCTTTACGATTTCCTCTACGAGCCACCGCGCTTCGTAACAGACGAAGACACCCGCATACTGCGCCTGCTCTCGGCCCTGAATCAGGGCGGCGGCCAGGATCGGGGCTACAAATTGAAGGGCCATGAAGGTGGCGAGCTGTTCCAGCGCGCACTCGAAACTGGCCGAATGTTCTTCGATACCGACCTTCCCCTGCTTCATGAAGGCCCGGTGCGCCACGCCGAGTTTCGCTGGGTACGCCTGGACAACGGAAATTACCGGGGACGGTGGTACAGCGGCGAAGCGATGCTGCGCTGCGTCATCCCGCTGCTGCCGCTTTACTACCTGGACCTGCCGACGCGTGAAGTGGGCAAGGTCGAGCACAGCCTGGATCCCCACGTCGCCGTGCAGCTGACTATCGCACCCGATGTGCCGGAACACCTGGTCGTACCCCTGAGCCACAAGCTCAATGCCCTCAGCCACAAGGTGCCGACCCCGACGCAAGTGCAGGAGCAGTTGCTCGATAACATCCAGCCAAAACCCCTTCTTGCTCTCGGCAGCCTTGAATATACCGCCTACATGCCGAAAACCGGTCGCATGCAACGGCAGATGCAACACCGCGCCGCATTGGCGTTCGATTATGACGGTTTGCAGGCCAGCGGCACCGACGAAAAGCCGCTGACCCGCCTGGCAGGCAGCACCAGCCAGCGCATTCGCCGACAGACTCAAGCCGAGCAGGCGCTGCGCAAGGTGCTGCGCGATTTCGGCTTCAAGCCCGCCACACGGCAGAGCAAGGCCCTACCCGACAGCGCCGGCGAAATGCACCAGTTGCCTGACGACGAAGCCTGGCTGCGTTTTGCCCGCGAAGGCCTGCCGCGCCTGCACGAAGCCGGCTGGGACATCGATATTCACCGCGACTTCGCCTTCAACCTGCAGGAGGTGGACGACTGGTATGCGACCATCGACGAAGCGCCTGGCCATGAATGGTTCGACCTGGAACTCGGCATCGTGGTCGATGGCCAGCGCCACAGCCTGCTGCCGATCGTGTTGCACCTGCTGCGCAGCAGCCCGGAGCTGCTACGCCCTAGCGAACTGGCCCGGCGCAGCGATGATGAACACCTGCTGATCGACCTCAATCGCGGCCGTCTCGATGCCCCGGCTTTGCGCGTCGCCCTGCCCTATGGCCGCATCAAGGCAGTCATGGGCACCCTGGGCGAGCTCTACCTGCACGAGGACACGGCAGGCCCGTCCCTGCGCATGGAGCGCGCCGACGCCGCGCGCCTGAACGAAATAGAAGGCCTGCCCCTGCACTGGGAAGGTGGCGAGCACGTACGCGATCTGGGCCGGCGCCTGCGCGATGCCCGGGACCTGCAGGTAGAACCACCCACAGGGCTGCAGGCCAGCTTGCGCCCTTATCAGCAGCAAGGCTTGAACTGGCTGCAGGCCCTGCGCGAGATGGGTACCGGCGGTATCCTCGGCGACGACATGGGCCTGGGCAAGACCCTGCAGGCCTTGGCCCATCTGCTGCTGGAGAAACAGTCCGGGCGCCTGAGTGCACCCGCCCTGGCAGTCATGCCGACCAGCCTCATACCCAACTGGCTGGACGAAGCCCAGCGCTTCGCCCCCGACCTGCGCGTCCTGGCACTGCATGGGCCGGGGCGCAGCAAGCACTTCACCAAACTCCATGAGTACGATCTGGTCCTGACCACTTACGCGTTGATGCCACGCGACCTGGAACAGCTGCGCCCCCTGGCCTGGCACGTGCTGATACTGGACGAGGCGCAAAACATCAAGAGCAGCAGCAGCAAGGCTGCCCTCGCCGTCTGCGAGCTACAGGCCGGGCAGCGCCTGTGCCTGACCGGCACGCCAATGGAAAACAACCTGGGCGAACTGTGGTCGATCTTCCACTTCCTGATGCCCGGCTGGCTGGGCGACCTGAAGCGCTTCAACCAGGATTACCGCAACCCGATCGAGCGCCACGGTGACAGCGAGCGCATGGCCCACCTGGCCAGCCGCATCCGGCCGTTCCTGCTGCGCCGCACCAAGGAGCAGGTAGCCACAGAACTGCCGGCCAAGACCGAGATGGTGCACTGGGTCGAGCTCAGTGATGCCCAGCGCGATACGTACGAAGCCGTGCGAGTGGCCATGGACCAGAAAGTCCGCGACGAAATCGCCCGCAATGGCGCCGCACGCAGCCAGATCGTGATCCTCGATGCGTTGCTCAAGCTGCGCCAGGTGTGCTGTGACCTGCGCCTGGTCAAGGGGGTAGAAAGCAAAGGCAACCAGGCCGACAAAGGCAAGCTGGGTGCGCTGCTGGAGATGCTCGAAGAACTGCTCAGCGAAGGGCGCCGGGTGTTGTTGTTCTCACAGTTCACCTCGATGCTGGCGCTGATCGAGCAGGAGCTTGAGAAGCGCAAAATCCGCTACAGCTTGCTGACCGGTGACACTCGTGACCGTCGCACGCCAGTGCAGCAGTTCCAGCAAGGTGAAAGCGAAGTGTTCCTGATCAGCCTCAAGGCAGGGGGCGTAGGCTTGAACCTGACGGCGGCGGACACCGTGATCCACTTCGACCCCTGGTGGAACCCGGCCAGCGAAAACCAAGCTACCGACCGTGCCTACCGCATCGGCCAGGACAAGCCGGTGTTCGTGTTCAAGCTGATTACCCGGGGGACGGTGGAAGAGAAGATCCAGTTGTTGCAGCAGGAAAAGGCTGCATTGGCGGCCAGCCTGCTGGACGGCGGGCAGGCTGGGCAATGGCGGCTTGGCGATGAAGAAATCGAGGCCCTGTTTGCGCCATTGCCTGGAAAGCGCGGGCGGTAGACCAAAAGCGGATACAGCCTGTACGGGCCTCTTCGCGGGCAAGCCCGCGCCTACACACGCATCGGTGATTCGGCACAGCCGCTGTAGGAGCGGGTTTACCCGCGAAGAGGCCGGACCTGCCGGCCAATTACCACCCGCCGTTCACCGTTGCCGCCGCCACCGTATCCGCGGGTAAACCCGCGCCTACACACGCATCGGCGGTTGGGCGCGGGCCGTTGTAGGAGCGGGTTTACCCGCGAAGAGGCCGGACCTGCTGGCCAATTACCACCCGCCGTTCACCGTTGCCGCCGCCACCGTATTCGCGGGTAAACCCGCGCCTACAAGCATGAGATGCGGTACCTGTGAGCGCGAACAGGCCAGCAGTCAATCGACCAGCTGAGCTTCCCTCAACGCCCCCAACGCCTCCAGCCAGCGCGGCTGCTGGCGATAATCGGTCCGCGCAAACCCTTGCCCACGCATCCGGGCAATCCGCGGCGATGGCTTGACCTTCATGCGCTGCGCCGCACTCAGCGCCAGCTCCGCCGCCGCCCGGTCATTGCACACCAGGCCCATATCACAACCGGCGCTCAGCGCCGCCTCGATACGGCTGGCCGCGTCGCCCACCACATGCGCACCGGCCATCGACAGGTCATCACTGAAAATCACCCCATCAAAGCCCAGCTCGCCACGCAGGATGTCCTGCAACCAACGCCGCGAGAAGCCAGCGGGCTGGTTATCAACCTGCGGGTAGATGACATGCGCCGGCATCACTGCCGCCAGCTGCCCACTCAGGCGGGTAAACGGCACCAGGTCGGCCTGGCGCAGTTGCTCCAGGCTGCGCTCATCGGTGGGGATGGCCACGTGCGAATCGGCTTCGGCCCAGCCATGCCCTGGGAAATGCTTGCCACACGCGGCCATACCTGCCGCATTCATGCCACGGATGAACGCGCCGGCCAGTCGCGTTGCACGCAGCGGGTCACCCTCGAAGGCGCGGCTGCCCACCACGGCGCTACGCTGGTGGTCCAGGTCGAGCACCGGAGCAAAGCTGAGGTCCAGGCCAACCGCCAGTACCTCGGTCGCCATCAGCCAGCCGCACTGTTCAGCCAGGTATTCAGCATTGTCGTTATCGGCCAGCGCACGCATGGCCGGCAGGCGCACAAAGCCCTGGCGCAGACGCTGTACGCGACCACCTTCCTGGTCCACTGCCAGGATCAGTTCGGGGCGAATAGCGCGGATGGACGCGCACAGTTCGCGCACCTGGCGCGGGCTGTCGATATTACGGGCGAAGATGATCAGGCCAGCCACTTCCGGCTGGCGAAGCAGTTGACGGTCTTCGGCGGTCAGCCATTTACCGGCGATATCCACCATCAGGGAGCCTTGCAGGCTGACAGTCATGGGTAATCCTTCATTGAAGACAGAGAGAAGCCCACCGGGGGGCAGCAGACACCGGCAGACACGCGCTGTTGGCCACCGGCGAAGCCATAAAGGCGCTGGTCAGCAAGGGAAATGTGAAGTAGATCGAGATAGGGCATGGGCGCTAGCTTAGCGGAAGCGCCCCGCCACGCCCAGCCTTCAGGCCTTGGCTGTAGCCGAACTGGTCTTGGTTCGCGGACGCAGCTGCGCAGTGGCCATCGCCTCGTCGGTTACACCGCTGTCAGCGCGCATGCCTGCCGCCAGGAACGGCACCATCAGGCGCATCACCTGCTCGATCGAGGTATTGATGCCGAAGTCAGTCTCGGCAATCGCCCGCAAGGCCTTGATACCGGACATGCTGAAGGCCGCGGCACCCAGCATGAAGTGCACACGCCAGAACAGTTCCAGTGGCGGAATGCGTGGCGCAGCCTCGTTCACCAGCAGCATGTAACGGCGGAACACCTTGCCGTACATGTCTTCCAGATAGCGCCGCAGGTGACCCTGGCTCTGGCTGAACGCCAGACCCAGCAGGCGCATGAAGATCGACAGGTCGTTGTTGCTACGCGGCTGCACGGCCAGCGCCTGCTCTACGAGCATTTCCAGCAGTTCTTCAAGGCTGGGCTTTTGCTCCGGCTTGGCCTGACGGCGCTCCAGCTCACGCTCGAGACTGGCGCAGAATGGGCCGAGGAAACGCGAAAAAACAGCCTGGATCAGCGCCTTCTTGGAGCCGAAATGATAGTTGACTGCCGCCAGGTTGACCCCGGCCTTGCTGGTAATCAGCCGCAACGAGGTTTCGGCGAACCCCCTTTCCGCGAACAGCTGCTCGGCAGCATCGAGAATGCGTTCAACGGTTTCCGATTGGGCCATGACTACTCCGACTACTCCGCCAGACAAACAGGTGTTTGAAACATACGTTTCAGCCCTGCTTCTGTCAAGGCTCGGTGACTGGGCGGTCGCCATTTAAAAGCTGCAAGGTGCAAGCTGCAAGCGTCACGTAAAAGCAGCAGTGGCCGGTTATCACGAAATCGCTGTCGGGGTGGCTGACACGCGTGAGCGCACTGCCGTTTCGCTCTTTCTTGAAGCGTGGAGCTTGCAGCGGGCCTGACACTGTATATAATCCCAGTCACTGTACAAAAAGACAGAGCGCTTACCATGTTGAAACTGACGCCACGCCAAGCCGAAATTCTCGCGTTCATCAAGCGCTGCCTGGAAGACAACGGCTTCCCGCCTACCCGCGCCGAGATTGCTCAGGAGCTGGGCTTCAAGTCGCCCAATGCCGCCGAGGAGCACCTCAAGGCCCTTGCCCGCAAGGGCGCGATCGAAATGACGCCGGGCGCTTCCCGCGGCATCCGCATCCCTGGCCTGGAAGCCAAGGCCGAAGAAACCGGCCTGCCCATCATCGGCCGGGTCGCTGCCGGTGCGCCGATTCTTGCCGAACAGCACATCGAGCAATCCTGCAACATCAACCCTGCCTTCTTCCACCCCCAAGCCGACTATTTGCTGCGCGTACACGGCATGAGCATGAAGGACGTCGGCATCTTCGACGGTGACCTGCTGGCGGTGCACACCTGCCGTGAAGCCCGTAACGGCCAGATCGTGGTAGCGCGTATCGGCGACGAAGTCACCGTCAAGCGCTTCAAGCGCGAAGGCAGCAAAGTCTGGCTGCTTGCCGAAAACCCCGAATTCGCCCCCATCGAAGTCGACCTGAAAGAACAGGAGCTGGTGATCGAGGGCTTGAGCGTCGGCGTCATTCGCCGCTGATCCAGGAGGCGTCATGCAGCAGTTCATTCACGCACCCGAGCAAGTCCAGTTGCCCCTGTTCGAAGCATTCCTCGCCCAGCCCGTGCTGCCTGGTTTGAAAGCCAGGGAACCGGCGCGCAAAAGCAGTCAGCCCGAGCTGTTCAGCGAACTGTCGCTGCGCGGTGCCCCTGGCCACTGCCAAAGCCTGCTGGCACCCGTGCTGCGCGAACTGAGCGAAGAGGACGAGGCCCGCTGGCTGACCCTGATCGCCCCACCGCCAAGCCTGACCCAGGCCTGGCTGCGCGATGCCGGGCTCAACCGTGAACGTATTCTGCTGCTGCAACCCCGCAGCAATCAAAGCGCGCTGCAACTGGCCTGTGAGGCTTTGCACCTGGGCCTCAGCCACACCGTGGTGAGCTGGCTGGGCAACGTCAATGCCACTGCACGCCAGCAACTGCTACGTGCAGCCAGTGCCGGAAACGCACAAAGCCTGAACATCCGCCTCGGCTGATGTTCAGGCTCTGCCTGTCACTTCAAATAGCCTGATACGCTGCTGCACACTCAGTGCAGCACACGCGGCCCTTCATCACGCTCGAGCTCGCCATCCATCAGGCGACCGGCCATCTGCACGCCCACACTGAGCATGGCCTTGGCCACTTCCACATGCTGACCCTGCAGGAACACCTTGGCGTCTTCCGAGAAATCCAGGGTTACCAGAGAGCCCTCATCCTCGGCGCGACGAAGTTCGATGCGGCCGTCAGGCAACTCGACAATTTCCAGAAAAGACGTAGACATAAATGGCAGTTCTCCGCGAAAGGCGATTATTGTACCAGCCGTTGCGGCTATCAGCACTCACTCAACGCGTCACGGAAACGTCTCACCAAACTTTTAAGGTCTTTGCGCCAGCTTTCCAGCTCGGCACGCGACAGCGCTGGATGCTCAGGCTCATCAAGATTGACAGCTTGAATCAGGGGTTGGGTAACGTCGGTTTTCGGCGCTTTTCTGGCGACCGGTGGTCGGAACAAATCGGCATAAGCACCGAGCATTTGCGCCAGCCAGGTTTCCCGCTGGCGGGCCAGTTCCAGCAACTCGGCCACTTCCGGGATGGCGATACCGTTCAGGGCATCGTCGGCCAGGGCTTGCTCCACCGTTGCGACGACCGGCAGGCGATAGAAGCCCCCGATTTCATGGCACAGGCCCAACAGAGCGCCATACAGGTGGAACAGCGCCGACTCGCGCTCAGCCTGAACCAGGCCTTGGGCATTCATGGCCTGGCTTTGTTCAGCCGTGGCCATGGACTCGAGGGCGAGGCCGGCGAAGAACAGTTTCTGGTTGGTGCGGGTGTAGAGTTCCTGGGCCATTTCAGTGCCCTCCCATAAGGCTACAAGGCGGATATCTGCATCATAAATGATTGGGGCCGCTTTGCGCCCCTTCGCGGGCTTGCCTGCTCTCACCAGTACAGCGCCACATTCAAGGGCGGCGCGATACCTGTGGGAGCGGGCAAGCCCGCAAAGGGGCGCAAAGCGGCCCCAAATCACAGCACCGATGGATCAGCGCTTGTCTTCAACCTTCCAGGCATTGCCGTCATAAAACGCCTTCCAACCGGTCGGCTTGCCATCGACCTCGGACTGCACGTACTGCTCCTTGGTCTTGCGGCTGTAACGAATCACCGCCGGGCGGCCATCCGGGTCTTTCTGCGGCGCATCGCACAGGAAGTGGTACTTCGGGTCAATCTCATGCTTGTGTGGCACAATCTCCAGCACCAGCGGCGCACGGGTTTCGCGGTTCTTGGGGAACTGGCTGGCAGCCAGGAACAACCCAGAAGCACCGTCGCGCAGCACGTAGGTATCGTCGACCTTCTCGCACTTGAGCTCCGGCATGTCCACCTTGTCCATCTTCGGTGGCGCCGCCTCGCCGCTCTTGAGCAGCTTGCGGGTGTTCTTGCACGCCGGGTTGGTGCAGCCGAAGAACTTGCCGAAACGGCCGGTCTTCAATTGCATCTCGCTACCGCACTTGTCGCACTCCAGGCTCGGCCCTTCGTAACCCTTGATGCGGTAGTTGCCTTCTTCGATCTCGTAACCTACACAATCCGGGTTGTTACCGCAGATGTGCAGTTTGTGTTTTTCGTCCAGCAGGTAGGCGTCCATCGCCGTGGCGCAGATCGGGCAACGGTGCTTGCCCAGCAACACGCGCGACTCCGACTCGCCCTCGTCGTCAGCGGCAATCTCGTCGCCCGGCACCAGGTTGACGGTAGCCTTGCAGCGCTCTTTCGGCGGCAGGCTGTAGCCAGAGCAGCCCAGGAACACGCCTGTAGAGGCGGTGCGAATCATCATCGGCCGACCACATTCCTTGCACGGAATGTTTGTCATGGTCGGCTGGTTGGCGCGCATGCCGCTTTCGCTGGACTCGGCAGTCTGCAGCTTTTTGCTGAAATCGCCGTAGAACTCGTCGAGCACGTTCTTCCAGTCACGCTCGCCCTGGGCCACGTCGTCGAGGTTCTCTTCCATGTCGGCGGTAAAGCCGTAGTCCATCAGATTGGAGAAGCTCTCCGACAAGCGCTCGGTGACGATATCGCCCATCTTCTCGGAGTAGAAGCGGCGGTTGTGCAGCGTCACATAGCCACGGTCCTGGATGGTGGAAATGATCGCCGCGTAGGTCGATGGGCGGCCAATGCCGCGCTTTTCCATTTCCTTGACCAGGCTGGCTTCGGTAAAGCGTGCAGGCGGCTTGGTAAAGTGCTGGCTCGGGTCGATCTGGATCAGTTTCAGCGCTTCACCCTGAACCATCTCTGGCAGCACGTCGTCTTCGCCCGGCTTGCTCTGCTGTGGCAGCACACGGGTGTAGCCGTCGAACTTGAGGATGCGGCCCTTGGCACGCAGCTCGAAATCGCCGGCAGCGACGGTAACACTGGTGGACAGGTACTGCGCTGGCGGCATCTGGCACGCCAGGAACTGGCGCCAGATCAGCTCGTACAGGCGCTCGGCGTCACGCTCCATGCCGCTGAGCTTGGTCGGGTGGGTATTCACGTCAGAAGGCCGAATCGCTTCGTGCGCCTCCTGGGCGCCCTCCTTGCTGCCGTAAACCAGTGGCGCCTCCGGCAGGTACTGCTTGCCGAACTCCCGCTCGATGTAGCTGCGTGCCATATCCAGGGCGTCAGCCGACAGGTTGGTCGAGTCGGTACGCATGTAGGTGATGTAACCCGCTTCGTACAAGCGCTGGGCCATCATCATGGTTTTCTTCACACCGAAGCCCAGGCGGTTACTGGCCGCTTGCTGCAAGGTGGACGTAATGAATGGTGCCGATGGCTTGCTGCTGGTCGGGCGGTCTTCGCGCTTGACCACGCTGTAACTGGAAGCCTTGAGCTTTTCCAGTGCAGCCATGGCCTGAGCTTCGTTCAGCGGCTTGAAGGCCTCGCCCTTCTCGCGCGCCACCTCGAAACGCACCTTGGCGTTCTTGGCGGTGCCGAGGTCGGCGTGGATCTCCCAATACTCTTCCGGGATGAACGCGCGGATCTCACGCTCTCGCTCAACCACCAGCTTCACCGCTACCGACTGCACACGGCCAGCGGACAGGCCACGGGCAATCTTGGCCCACAGCAGCGGCGAAACCATGTAACCGACCACGCGGTCGAGGAAACGCCGCGCCTGCTGGGCGTTGACCCGGTCGATGTCCAGCTCGCCTGGCTGCGAGAACGCTTCCTGAATGGCCTTCTTGGTAATTTCGTTGAACACCACGCGCTTGTAGCGGGTGTCGTCACCCCCGATGGCCTCGCGCAGGTGCCAGGCAATGGCTTCCCCTTCGCGGTCCAAGTCGGTTGCGAGATAGATGGTGTCGGCATCCTTGGCCAGGCGGCGCAGCTCTTCGATCACCTTTTCCTTGCCAGGCAGGATCTCGTACTTGGCCTTCCAGCCATGGTCGGGGTCGACGCCCATGCGTGCCACCAGCTGGCGGCGGGCCTTCTCTTTCGGCGAAATCGCCGGCGCCTCACCCGCAGCCTTGCCACGCTTGGCGGCCGGCTCTTTGCTCGCGCTGGCCGAACCGCTGGTGGGGAGGTCTCGGATATGGCCGATACTCGACTTCACCACGTACTGGTTGCCCAGGTACTTGTTGATGGTCTTGGCCTTGGCCGGGGATTCCACAATGACCAGCGATTTGCCCATGGATCGGAGTATTCCTGAATCTGAAGATAAAAAACGCGCCAAGTGCCAGACGCGGCACCGCTATATATAGTGGCAAAAGTGTGAGGTCAAGCTCGGACGATCACGCGTGCGACTTACCCAGCAACCCGGGCAGCCCCTCTTCGGCCTTGACCAAAGCAAAGCGTGGCACCTGCTCGCCGTCAAATTCGACGGACTCCTGGAACATCGAAAGGGGACGTACCCAGAAGCTGTAATCACCATACAGGCATTGGTAGAACACCATCCACTCTTCGGTTTCGGAGTGCCGCGCAACACTGAAGACACGGTACTCAGGCCCTTTGTAATGCCGGTATACGCCTGGTTGTATCTGCATGTTGCACACCTCCTGAATAAAACCTGAAAAAACAAAACCGGGGCACTAGGCCCCGGCTGCTGTCCCGCTACGCGATCAGACGCGTTCGAAGACAGTGGTGATACCTTGGCCCAGGCCGACGCACATGGTCGCAACACCCAGCGTACCGCCATTTTGCTTCATGACGTTGAGCAGGGTGCCGGAAATCCGCGCCCCGGAGCAACCGAACGGATGGCCCAAAGCAATGGCGCCGCCGTGCAGGTTAACCTTCTCATCCATCTTGTCGAGCACTTTCAAGTCTTTCAGCACGGGCAGGGCCTGTGCAGCGAAGGCTTCGTTGAGCTCGATGAAGTCAATATCGGCCATGGTCAGGCCGGCACGCTTGAGGGCTTTCTGGGTCGATGGCACCGGGCCGTAGCCCATGATTGCGGGGTCGACACCGGCCACTGCCATCGAACGGATCACCGCCAATGGCTGGATACCGAGGTCCATGGCACGCTGACCGGACATGACGATCATGCACGAGGCGCCGTCGGTAATCTGCGACGAGGTACCGGCCGTGACCGTACCGCCTTTCGGGTTGAACGCAGGCTTCAGCGATGCCAGGCCTTCGAGGGTGGTTTCCGGGCGAATGGTTTCGTCGAAATCGAACACCTTCAGGAAGCCGTTCTCGTCGTAGCCCTGCATCGGGATGATCTCGTCCTTGAACTTGCCTTCGACCGTGGCCTTGTGGGCCAGCTGGTGCGAACGCAAGCCGAACTGGTCCTGCTGCTCACGGGTGATGCCGTGCATCTTGCCGAGCATTTCTGCAGTCAGGCCCATCATCCCGGAAGCCTTGGCGGCATGCAAGGACAGGTGCGGGTTGGGGTCTACGCCATGCATCATGCTGACGTGGCCCATGTGCTCCACGCCACCGACCACGAACACATCACCGTTACCGGTCATGATCGCCTGGGCGGCCGTGTGCAGCGCGCTCATGGACGAGCCGCACAGGCGGCTGACGGTCTGCGCCGCGGAAGTGTGCGGGATCGGGGTCATCAGCGAGGCCATGCGGGCGATGTTCCAGCCCTGCTCCAGGGTCTGGTTGACGCAGCCCCAGATCACGTCCTCGACTTCTTTCGGGTCAACCTTGCCGTTGCGTTCCAGCAGCTTGCTGATCAGGTGCGCCGACATGTCTTCGGCGCGGGTGTTGCGGTGCATGCCACCCTTGGAGCGGCCCATTGGCGTGCGACCGAAGTCGACAATCACCACGTCTCTTGGATTCAGGCTCATATCAAATCTCTCGCTCTAGCTCGTTGACCGCTCAGTTGAAGAAGCGCTGGCCGTTCTTGGCCATTTCACGCAGCTTGGCGGTCGGGTGGTACAGCGGCCCCAGGTCGGCATACTGATCGGCCAGGGCGACGAATTCGGCCACACCGATCGAGTCGATGTAACGCAGCGCACCACCGCGGAAGGGAGGGAAACCAATGCCGTAGACCAGGCCCATGTCGGCTTCGGCAGCGGTTTCGACGATGCCGTCTTCCAGGCAACGCACGGTCTCCAGGCACAGCGGGACCATCATCCAGTTGATGATGTCTTCGTCAGTGACTTCACGCTGCTCGAACACGATCGGTTTGAGCACGTCGAGCACGGTGGCATCGAAGACCTTCTTCGGTTTGCCGCGCTTGTCGGTTTCGTAGGCGTAAAAGCCCTTGCCGTTCTTCTGGCCCAGGCGGTTGGCCTCGTACAACGCGTCGACTGCCGAGCGGCGCTCGTCCTTCATGCGATCCGGGAAGCCTTCGGCCATGACGTCACGGCCGTGGTGGCCGGTGTCGATGCCGACCACGTCCATCAAGTAGGCTGGACCCATCGGCCAGCCGAACTTCTCCATGACCTTGTCGATGCGCACAAAGTCGACACCGGCGCTGACCAGCTTGGCAAAACCGCCAAAGTACGGGAACAGCACGCGGTTGACCAAAAAGCCCGGGCAGTCGTTGACCACAATCGGGTTCTTGCCCATTTTCTTGGCGTAGGCCACGGTGGTGGCGACCGCCACGTCACTGGACTTCTCACCACGGATCACTTCCACCAGCGGCATCATGTGCACCGGGTTGAAGAAGTGCATGCCGACGAAGTTTTCCGGGCGCTTGAGCGCCTTGGCCAGCAGGTTGATAGAGATGGTAGAGGTGTTGGAAGCGAGGATCGCATCGTCCTTCACCTGGCCTTCCACTTCTGCCAGTACCGCTTGCTTGACCTTCGGGTTCTCGACCACTGCCTCGACGACGATGTCGACATTGGCAAAATCGCCATAGGACAGGGTCGGGCGAATGGCGTTGAGGGCCTCGGCCATCTTGGCCGGGGTCAGGCGGCCCTTCTCGACGCGGTTTCCGAGCAGCTTGGAGGCCTCGTTCAGACCCAGCTGAATGGCTTCCTCGCGGATGTCCTTCATCAGGATCGGCGTACCTTTGACCGCCGACTGATAGGCGATACCGCCGCCCATGATGCCGGCGCCGAGCACGGCGGCCTGCTTCACGTCGTGGGCGATCTCGTCATGCGCCTTGGCCTTGCGCTTAAGTTCCTGATCGTTGAGGAACAAGCCGATCAGGCTCTCGGCGACCGAGGTCTTGGCCAGCTTGGCAAAGCCTGCGGCTTCGACTTCCAGGGCCTTGTCGCGACCGAAGTTGGCGGCTTTCTGGATGCTCTTGATCGCTTCGACCGGGGCCGGGTAGTTCGGGCCGGCCTGGCCAGCGACGAAGCCCTTGGCAGTCTCGAAGGCCATCATCTGCTCGATGGCATTGAGCTTGAGCTTTTCCAGCTTCGGCTGGCGCTTGGCCTTGTAGTCCAGCTCGCCACTGATGGCACGCTTGATCAGGTCGAGGGCACCGGCCAGCAGCAGCTCAGGGGCGACCACGGCGTCGACGGCCCCCACTTTCAGGGCGTCTTCGGCACGGTTTTCCTTGCCGGCGGCGATCCACTCGATGGCGTTGTCCGAGCCGATCAGGCGCGGCAGGCGCACGGTACCGCCAAAGCCCGGGTAGATACCCAGCTTGACTTCCGGCAGGCCGATCCTGGCGCTGGTGGACATGACCCGGTAGTCGGCCGCCAGGCACATTTCCAGGCCGCCGCCCAGCGCGATGCCGTTGATGGCGGCAACGGTCGGCACTTCGAGGTCTTCAAAGGCGTTGAAGATGCGATTGGCTTCCAGGTTGCCAGCGACCAGTTCGGCCTCAGGCAGCTTGAAGTTGTCGACGAACTCGGTGATGTCGGCGCCGACGATGAACACGTCCTTGCCACTGCTGACGATCACGCCCTTGACCGAGGCATCGGCCCGGATGGCATCGACGGCCTGGCGCAGCTCGTTCAGGGTAAGGCGGTTGAACTTGTTGACGGACTCACCCTTGAGGTCGAACTTGAGCTCGACGATGCCACTTTCAAGAGCCTTAACCGTGATGGCTTTACCTTCGTAAATCATCAACTGATCTCCACGATATGGAAGCTGAACTGTACACGCCGATCGCTGCAGCAGAAGCAGGCCTAAGCTGCCTTGCCCCAGGCACACCCGTCAGCGCGCTAGTCGGAAGTATGGCTTGGCGTCATGACATACAAACGCTCAATTCATACGCCCGTTTGATTTGGGTGTGCACACATTCTCCGAAAAGATGGGCGTTGTCAAATGCTCACGAGCACGGCGAAAACGCGACTTTCCAGTCATTTTCTATCGTTCGGGTACAAAACATGATGACAGTGATCGCCGGTCATTCATGTCAGCGATTGACCACAAGCATTGGCTGATTGCTTTGCGCTTGCGCGGCGAGCCAGGGCGACTACACTGGCACTTGCTTGAATGAATAACCCGGCCTGCCTGGCCTTTTCTGCGCAGCAGAACGCAAAGCGGCGACTTGGCACCCCACCCCTTCAGGGTTATGCCGAGCCGCCGCTTTGTCGTTACAGAACAGATTGACCCGCCTGGATGCCCCCGTAGGAGCGGGTTTACCCGCGAAGCAGGCACCGCGCAGTTTGGCACCGGCTCTGCCAGTGTTCGCAGATGAATCCGCGCCTACAGGGGTCGCGCATGGGCGGCGCTCAAGCCAAGGTTTCGAGGGCGTAGGCAACATCCTGCAACACAGCAGTATCGCCACGCTCGGTCCAGTAAAGGGCAATCATCCGCGCATCGGCCTCGACCTTGTACACACTCGCCGGCAAGCGCGACAAGGCGCCCATGAAGCGTGGGTCTTCGCAGGGCTCGCGCCACTGGTTCCACCACACCCCGGGGCTGACCTGCCAGAAGCTGAAGCTGTCCTCATGCCCACGGCGCCGGGCTCTGTGATACTGCGGGCAGGGGCTTGGCGGCTCCTTTTCCAGCCAGTGCGGCCACTGCTGCGGCGCCAGTTGCATGGCCAACCCCATGCGCCGCGCCTCCAGGCGCAACTTCATCTGCTCGCTCTGCTTGCGCGAGCTGCGCAGCCAGGAAAGCGGACTGAGAATCAGCGCAAGGATTGACACCACCAGCAATACCGTCATATCAGTAGTTCCCATAAAACGTTGCAAATGAGCTGGTTAGCCATTTTTCACGGTAGACCCGCCCTAAAGCGACCATACTTCTTCTATCGCGATTGTCAGGAGTACCGCTCATGCAATACGAACATTTGTTGGTCGCCGTCGACCTGACCGAAGAATGCGACCCGGTGATCAAGCGCGCCATGGCACTGGCCACACCTTCGAAAGCCAAGGTATCCCTGGTGCACATCGTCGAGCCGATGGCCATGGCTTTCGGCGGTGACGTACCGATGGATCTGTCGCAGCTGCAACAGCAGCAGTTCGACCAGGCCAAGGAGCGCATGGACCGGCTGTTCAACAAATACCCGGAAATCAACCGCGGCGACTCGCACCTGACCTACGGCCAGCCTCGCCAGGAAATCCACCAGTTGGCCAAGGACCAGAAGTGCGACCTGATTGTGGTCGGCAGCCATGGCCGTCACGGCCTGGCATTGCTGCTGGGCTCCACGGCCAACGATGTGCTGCACGGTGCGCCGTGTGACGTGCTGGCGGTACGCTTGCTGAAAAAGGATTGACTGGACCTGAACCCGCCTCTTCGCGGGCCAGCCCGCGCCTGCAAGGGTATGGCAATCCCTGCAGGTGCGGCTTTACCCGCGAAGAGGCCGGAACGGGCTAACGCCAATCAGCCTTCCAGCTCAGCCCAGCGCTCCACCAAGACATCCAGCTCGCCCTGCAGCTTCTCGATCCGTGCCAGCACCGCCGAAGTTTCTGCAATCGGCCGCTGATAGAAGCCCGCCGCATTCACTTCTTCCTGGGCTTCAGCCATACGCTGCTCCAGCTCATCGATCTGCCCGGGCAGCATCTCCAGCTCACGCTGCAGCTTGTAGCTGAGTTTCTTCTTCGAAGCGTCTTCCACCACCGGCGCCGCAACAGGCTCAGGCTTGGCCTCGACCTTCTCCACCACCGCGCTGTTGAGCGCAGACTTACCGCCCTTGCTCTCGGTCACACCCAGCAGCTTCGGCGAGCCGCCCTGGCGAATCCAGTCCTCGTAACCGCCCACATACTCACGCACCTTGCCCTCGCCTTCGAACACCAGGGTGCTGGTCACGACGTTGTCGAGGAAGGCCCGGTCGTGGCTGACCATCAGCACGGTGCCCTTGTAGTTGGACAGCACCTCTTCCAGCAGCTCGAGGGTTTCCACGTCCAGGTCGTTGGTCGGTTCGTCAAGCACCAGCAGGTTGGCCGGCTTGCTGAACAGCTTGGCCAGCAGCAACCGTGCACGCTCACCACCCGACAACGCCTTGACCGGCGTACGCGCGCGCTGGGGGCTGAACAGGAAGTCGCCCAGGTAGCTCAGCACGTGGCGGTTCTGGCCATCGATCTCGATGAAATCACGGCCTTCAGCCAGGTTGTCGATTACGGTCTTTTCCAGGTCGAGCTGGTGGCGCATCTGGTCGAAATAGGCCACCTCAAGCTTGGTGCCGCGCTCCACTTTACCCGCAGTGGGCTCAAGGTCGCCCAGCATCATCTTGAGCAACGTAGTCTTGCCAGTGCCGTTTGCGCCCAGCAGACCGATGCGATCCTGCCGCTGCAGGACCATGGAAAAGTCCTTGACCAGCAGGGGGCCGTCCGCGTGATGGAAGCTGACATTTTCCAGCACCATCACCTGCTTGCCGGATTTGTCCGCGGCTTCGATCTGGATGTTGGCCTTGCCCTGTCGTTCACGGCGCTCGCCACGCTCCACACGCAGGGCCTTCAGTGCACGCACGCGGCCTTCGTTGCGGGTACGGCGGGCCTTGATACCCTGGCGGATCCACACTTCTTCCTGGGCCAGGCGCTTGTCGAACAGCGCGTTGGCGGTTTCTTCGGCGGCCAGTGCGGCCTCCTTGTGCACCAGGAAGCTGGCGTAGTCACCGTTCCAGTCGATCAGGCCGCCGCGGTCCAGTTCGAGGATACGGGTGGCCAGGTTCTGCAGGAACGAACGGTCGTGGGTGATGAACAATACCGCACCGTTGAAGCCACGCAGGGCCTCTTCGAGCCAGGCGATGGCACCGATGTCCAGGTGGTTGGTCGGTTCGTCGAGCAGCAGCAGGTCGGGCTCGGACACCAGCGCCTGGGCCAGCAGTACCCGGCGGCGCCAGCCACCGGACAGCTCGGCCAGGGTCTTGTCGGCCGGCAGCTGCAGGCGGCTGAGTGTGCTTTCCACCACCTGCTGCAGGCGCCAGCCGTCGCGGGCCTCCAGCTCGTGCTGGACGTGCATGAGTTTTTCCAGGTCTTCATCGCCCTGAATGTTCATGCTCAGGTGGTGGAACTGCGCCAGCAATTCGCCCACGCCGTCCAGGCCAGCGGCTACCACGTCGAACACCGTGCGCTCGTCGGCCACCGGCAGCTCCTGTGGCAACTCACCGATCTTCAGGCCAGGGGCACGCCAGATTTCACCGTCGTCGCCCTTCTGCTCGCCCTTGACCAGGCGCAGCATGCTCGACTTGCCGGTGCCGTTGCGGCCGATGATGCACACCCGCTCGCCACGAGCGATCTGCCAGGACACTTTGTCCAGCAGCGGCATGGCGCCGAATGCGAGGGACACATCGCTGAATTTGAGCAGGGTCATGTTCGTCTCCATAAATCGGGCGCGCATTCTACCTGACTTGGCCCCCGACGGCATCCGCCAGGCCAACCGGCGAGCACCTGGCGACATCTGGTCGAACTTAATATCCCGATACAAGCACAGTGCTTTCACCCACCGCCGGCAAACAGCTAAGCTAAGGCAATAGCTTTCAATAGTGCTGGCTCCGCCGACACTTCCCATGGTTCAACTGCCCGGACGTATCATGCGCAGCCGCCTGTTACATATCGCATCCTGCCTGCTGCTTACCGCTGCCACCTGCGCAGCGCAGGCCACCGACCTGACCCTGCAACGCCAGTACTATGACGAGGCCAAGCGAGCGCTGGCCAAAGGCGACAAAGGCCCGTACCTGCGCTATGCCCAGGCCTTGAGCGACTACCCGCTGACGCCCTACCTGGCCTACGACGAACTCACCGCCCGCCTGAAAAGCGCCAGCAACCAGGAAATCGAAGGTTTCCTTGCCAAGCATGGCGACCTGCCCCAGGCCAACTGGATGAAACTGCGCTGGTTGCGCTGGCTGGCTGAACGCGGCGAGTGGGATACCTTCGTCAAGTACTACGACCCCAAGCTCAACTTCACCGAGCTGGACTGCCTCAACGGCCAATACCAGCTGAGCCACGGCTTGCGCGCCGAAGGTTACGCCACCGCGGACAAGCTGTGGAACGTCGGCAAATCGCAACCTGCCGCCTGCGACACACTGTTCGGCATGTGGGCAGCCGAAGGCCAGCTGACCGAGGCCAAGCGCTGGGAACGCACCAAGCTGGCCGCCCAGGCGCGCAACTACGGCCTGGCCAACACCCTGGTCAAGACCCTGACCACCCTCGGCCCGCAGGGGCGCCTGCTGATCGACGTCGCGCAGAAGCCCGAGCTGCTCAACCAGCCGTCGCGCTTTACCCCGGTCAACGAGGCCATGTCCGACGTGGTCAGCCTCGGCCTTCGTCGCCTGGCCCGTCAGGACCCGGAGCGGGCCATGGCGCTGCTCGACGATTACGCCCAGCGCATGCACTTCTCGCGTGACGAAAAGGTAGCCATCGCCCGCGAAATCGGCCTGACCCTCGCACGCCGCTACGACCCACGCGCGCTCGACCTGATGACCCGCTATGATCCCGAGCTGCGTGACAACACAGTCAGCGAATGGCGCCTTCGCCTGCTGCTGCGCCTGGGCCGCTGGGAGGACGCCTACGAGCTGACCAAACGCCTTCCCCAGGACCTGGCCAGCACCAGCCGCTGGAAGTACTGGCAGGCTCGCAGCCTGGAGCTGGCACAGCCAAACAACCCGCAGATCCCACTGCTTTACAAGACCGCAGCGCGTGAGCGTGACTTCTATGGCTTCCTCGCCGCCGACCGGTCACAAACACCGTACCAGCTGAACAACAAGCCGCTGCTGCTGAGCCCACAACTGGTCAAGAAGGTCCGCAACACGCCCGGCATCCAGCGCGCACTGGAATTCCACGCCCGCGGTCAGATCGTCGACGGCCGCCGTGAGTGGTACCACGTCAGCCGCCACTTCACCCGTGACGAAATGGTCGCGCAGGCACGCCTGGGCTATGAGCTGCGCTGGTACTTCCCGGCCATCCGCACCATCAGCCAGGCCCGGTACTGGGACGACCTGGACATCCGCTTTCCCATGGCCCACCGCGACACGCTGGTGCGTGAAGCCAAGGTTCGCGGCCTGCATTCGAGCTGGGTATTCGCCATCACTCGCCAGGAAAGCGCCTTCATGGAGGACGCACGCTCACCCGTGGGCGCCAGCGGCCTGATGCAACTGATGCCGGCCACGGCCAAGGAAACCGCACGCAAGTTCAGCATCCCGCTGGCCTCACCGGCGCAAGTGCTGAACCCGGACAAGAACATCCAGCTGGGGGCGGCCTACCTGAGCCAGGTACACAGCCAGTTCAACGGCAACCGGGTGCTGGCTTCGGCAGCCTACAACGCCGGGCCCGGGCGCGTGCGACAGTGGCTCAAAGGGGCCAAGCACCTGAGCTTCGATGTGTGGGTGGAGTCGATCCCGTTCGACGAAACACGCCAGTATGTACAGAACGTGCTGTCGTATTCGGTGATCTACGGGCAGAAGCTGAATTCACCGCAGCCACTGGTGGATTGGCATGAACGGTATTTCGATGACATGTGATTGCTGTTGAGCCTGTACCGGCCTCTTCGCGGGTGAACCCGCGCCTACAAGGGTTACGCGGTCGTTGTAGGAGCGGGTTCACCCGCGAAGAGGCCGGTACAGGCAACACACCTATTCCAGGATTTCTACTTCCATCCCTACCTCCAGCCACCCACTGCCATCCACAGCCAGGTTCTGGCCGAACAGCACGTCGCCTTCTTTTTCGCGGAAAGTCTTCAGCGTGGCCATCGGCTCACGGTCAGCGCTGCGCTCCCCGGTAGCCGGATCGATGGTCGTGAAGATGCAGCGCACACTGGGCTTGAGCACGCGAAACACCAAACTGCCGATGCGAATCCGCTTCCAGGCATCCTCGGCAAACGGCTCCGCGCCCTGCACCACCAGGTTGGGCCGAAAGCGCCGCATCGACATGGGCCGGCCAATACGCCGGTTAAGCTCGTCCAGCGAGCCCTGCCCAATCAGCAGCAAGGGGAAGCCATCCGGAAACGCCGCACGGTCACTGTTGAAACCGTAACCATTGGGCAGGTAACGCGCACGCTGCTCCGGGCAATGCACCAGGCGTACGGCTTTGCCCAGCAACTCACTCAACCAGGCCGCCGCGGCATCGCCAGCGTCCGGCACACGCAGGGTATCACGCCAGATCGTCACGCCGCGCAGGGCATCATCGGCAGGCGGTACAGGCACCCGCAACGGCGCCTGTCCAGGGGCTTGCAGCAGCAACTGGCCGCTGTCGTCATCGCTCGCGTCGATCTGGCCAAGTAGTGGCCAGGCACGCTGGGTCAGGAAGCGTCCGTTTTCTTCCTCGACCACCATCCAGCGCCGGTCGCCTTGCAACCCCAGCAACCCCACCGGTGATGCCTGCAGGCTTTGCGCCTGCCCCGACTTCACCGGGTATCGATACAACTCACTGAGAAACATCCCTGCTGCCTCGCTTCATGCCAAAAGCCAAGCTTATACCTGGCCGGCACAACGTTCACGCGGCGGTGGTATCCAGCAGCAGGCGCTGCTTGACCACATCGACCAGGCGATCAGGCTGGAACTTGGAAAGGAAGTTGTCACAGCCCACCTTCTTCACCATGGATTCGTTGAAACTGCCCGACAGCGAAGTGTGCAGCACCACATAGAGCTGGCGCAGACGGGCATCGCTGCGGATCTCGGTGGTCAGCCGATAGCCGTCCATTTCCGGCATTTCTGCATCGGTGAACACCATCAGCAGCTTTTCGCACACGTCCTCGCCGGCGTCGGCCCAGCCCTTGAGCATGCGCAGCGCCTTCAGGCCATCACTGGCCACATGCAGCTTCATGCCCAGCTGAGACAGGGTATCGCGCAATTGCGCCAAGGCCACACTGGAGTCGTCCACCAGCAGCACTTCGCGGCCGCGGGCCCGCGCCAGCACTGGGTCGGCGAGCTTGTCGCCAGAAACCCGGGCGTTGTAGGGCACGATTTCGGCCAGCACCTTTTCCACGTCGATCACTTCCACCAGCTTCTCATCGACCTTGGTGATGGCAGTCAGGTAGTGCTGGCGACCGGCACTGGAAGGCGGCGGCATGATCGACTCCCAGTTCATATTGACGATGCGGTCGACACCGCCCACCAGGAAGGCCTGCACCGAGCGGTTGTATTCAGTGACGATGATGGTGCTGTCCGGCCCCGGCTGTAGCGGGCGCATACCGATCGCCTGGGACAGATCGATCACCGGCAGGGTCTGCCCGCGCAGGTTGACCACGCCGCAGACATAGGCGTGGCGCTGGGGCATCAGGGTCAGCTTGGGCAGTTGCAGTACTTCCTGCACCTTGAACACGTTGATCGCGAACAGCTGGCGACCGGCCAGACGAAACATCAGAATTTCCAGGCGGTTCTCACCCACCAGTTGCGTGCGTTGGTCTACCGTGTCGAGAATGCCAGCCATTGGAAAGCCCCCAGGCTTGAGTCTTAAAAGGTGAAATCATCTACCCTGTATCGGCGGCTTCACGCACACCTTGACCCTTGCGGGAAAATGCCGCGCAGATAATTGATATCACTTTACCATCATGTTTTACTGCCGACACGCCAGGGCAAATCGGGGGCACGACAAAAGTTCCCTACCCTAGCCCTTGATCAGGGAAACCCTTAGCGGCAATCGGGTGCAACCTGATGTTCGCGATATCCTTTAGCCATTAATGTGACGCCATTCTCATTGCATGAATGGAGTCAGGCTTTTGCTAGCTATCGTTTCGGCGTGCCCGCCCCCTGCGCCTACCCCACGCGCGGGGACTTGATGATGGACACTGCCTTATCGTTCGATGACGCCCTGCAGGGCTTCCTGCTGGATGCCCAGGTACTGCTGACCCAGGCCCAGGAATGCCTGCAGCATCTGGAGCTTATAGACAATGACCCGGATGCCTGCAGTTGCCTGAACAACACCCTCGACACTATCGCCCGTCAAGCTACGCGCCTGGGCTTGCGTGAAGTTGCCCACTACACCACCGCCCTGCAACAGTTGCTCGCCCCGGCCTGTCACGGTGGTTGCCTGCAGCGTGAAGCCCTACCCGCGATAGAGGCGTGCCTGACCTTGCTGGCCTGGCAGTTGGAGCTGGTCGATAGCCGTACAGGGCGGCTGAACCTGGACATCGGCGAGCAACTGGTGCTACTGGGTGAATTGGCCAAAGTCGTACACCCCCCCTTTGCGCCCGCCTGCGCGTCCTGCGATGAAGAAGGCAGCGCGTGCATTCACCCGCCCAGTGACGTGGCAACCGGCAACCGCCCCAGCCGCTCTAATCGCATGCATTAACCTGACGCAAAGTGCAACTAAGCAACTTTATTGAAACCCGACCATGGTCGAACTTGGAAAGTTCACCAGCCTTTCGGTGCATGCCGTTGAATCATTGCCGCACTAGTTACAGCACAAGTGGGTACAGCGCGATTAAAGGGTGGCACTTTGCTACCCGAAAAGGCCCGACCAGTAGGCGTTTCAACGCGTTACACGGCCGCGACCGATGCAATGCAAAGTGGTAATATGCGCCCCCACAAACGCCTGCGACCGGAACAAAGGTGGCAAGAATACGTGTTCGAAAAAACAACGAAAGTACTGCGCCAAAGCCTCTGAGCCGCATTGTGCAAGGCCTCCATCAGCAATACTTCAGTGGCCTCCCTACCTATGTTTCCACGCTTGAAGACTTCTTTGCATTGCTGCTCCCGCGCCGCCGTGCTGCGTTGGGCAACGGTCGGGCTTTGCGTGGCCTCACTGGTTGCCAACATGGCGCTGTACCTGGCCAACCAGACAATCCCGGCCACCCTGCTGGTGCTGCAGTTGGTCGCCACGCTGGGTGCTGTTGTACAACTGGGGCTGGGCGCCAGGTCGATCCACCTGCGCCCGGCCGAGCTGGCCGAGCGCATGCTCAAGGTGCAAGAAGACGAGCGTCAGCATCTGAGCCGGGAACTGCACGACGACATCGGCCAACTGCTCACCGCTGCCAAGCTGCAACTGCAGTGGCTGCAACGGCGCATGCCCGAAGACTTGCAGGGGCACTGCGACGCCCTGCGCAGCACGCTGGATGACACCCTCGGTAACGTGCGCGATGTTTCCGCGCTGCTCAACCCCCGGCAGTTGGCCAGCCTTGGCCTGGAGGCCAGCCTGCGCGCGCACCTGGTACGCACCCTGGCCAGCAGCGGCGTGCACTGGAGCCTGGCGTGCAACCAGCGCCTGGGCGGCATCGACGAAGCCGTGGCCATGGCGGTGTTCCGTATTACCCAGGAGGCAGTGACCAACATGCTGCGCCACGCCCAGGCACACAACCTGGTCATCCGCCTGCAACGCACCCCTGAGGGGCTGGCGTTGTCGATCCACGACGATGGTCGTGGGTTCGCCCCTGCCCGGCACCCGGCCGAGGCCGGTCAGCGCGGCTTGGCCGGCATGCAGGAGCGGGTAATCGCGCTGCAGGGCAGCCTCGACATCACCAGTCAGCCTGGCCGAGGCACGCAGATCGAAGCGATGTTCCCGTGGTCCCCGCGCACCCAGCAACGCGCCAGGAGTATTACCAACCATGACCTGTAGACTACTGCTGGTAGATGACCACTCGCTGATCCGCGCCGGGGTGCGCGCACTGGTCTGCGATATCCCCGGCTATGACGTGGTCGGCGAAGCCGACGACGGCAACCAGCTACTCGACCAGGTACGCACACTGGCGCCCGACATCATCTTGCTGGACATCTCCATGCGTTCGACCAGCGGCCTGGACGCCCTCACCCAACTGCGGGCCAGCGGCAGTACCTGCAAAGTGCTGATCCTGTCCATGCACACCGACCCGGACCTGATCATGCGGGCCCTGGAAAGCGGTGCCCACGGCTACCTGCTCAAGGACACCAGCGCCACCGAGCTGGAACAGGCGCTGGGTGCCGTACGCCACGGTGAGCGCTACCTCAGCCCGGCCATCGCCCACACCGTCATCAACCAGGCGCTGCGGCACACCCAACAAGGCAAGCCAAGCGCTGGCGAACGGCATAATCTGACTTCACGGCAACTTGAGATCCTGCGCCTGATCGTGCGCGGCAAATCCACCCGGGAGATCGCTGGGGGCCTGGGCCTGTCCATCAAGACCGTGGAAACTCACCGCTCGCAAATCATGAAGCGCCTGCAGATTCACGACGTGGCCGGCCTGGTGCTGTTCGCCGTACGCGAAAAAATCATCAGCCTGGATGACTGAGTAACGGCGACCCGGCCGGCAGGTGCAGGTGCAACGCCGCCGGCCTTGCCTGAAAGCGCAGGCTGGCAGCCTGCAACGGCTCGCCATCGAGATTGATGTCCAACCCTTGCGAACTCTTGATCTCGACCCATGGCAGCCTGGCCCGAACGAACAGGCCGTCACCACCCAACAGGTCCCGCAGAGCCCCCACCACTTCCTGTGGGGCAGGCAGAATAGCGACGTCAAGCAAACCGTCGTTGACCATGGCTTCGGGGCACAGCACCTGCCCTCCCCCAGCCTGTCGGCCATTGCCGATACCCAGCGCCAGCAAATCCCCTTGCCAATGGAAGCCCGGCCCCTGTAGCTCCACCGAAGCCGCCTGTAGCTCACTGAAGCGGGACAACCCGGTGAACAGGTAAGCCGCAGCGCCCAGCACTTTCTTGAGGTCTTCGGAGGTATTGGCAGTGACCTGGCTGCCAAAGCCACCCGTGGCCATGTTGAGGAACAGCTGATCGCCAGCCTGCCCCAGGTCTATCGGTTGTGGCGCGACATTCAGCAAGGCCAGCGCCGATACCGGCTCCAAGGGGATGCCAGCGGCTTTGGCAAAATCGTTGGCCGTCCCCAAGGGCAACAAGGCCAGGCTGGCTTGAGTAGCAGCCAGGCCCATGGCCTCAGCCACATCACGCAACGTGCCGTCCCCGCCACCGGCGACGATATGGCTGTAGCCCGCTGCCAGTGCCTCGGCGACCAGCCGTTGGGCGTCGCCCGCCTCCCAGGTAACCCGTACGTCCAGCACCCAGCCACTATCGCGCAGGTCCCCCACGGCGCTGCGCACGTCTTCGTTCATCGCCTGCTTGCCGTGCAGCACCAGCATTGCCTTGCGCCCTTGCATGTATGCGTCTCCGTAAAATGGACCACCCCCTATCTCGACCACTGGCCCGCCCGGATCGTTGCATGCCCGGGAAAAAACACTGGGCCAGCGCCACGCCGGCAACTGATCGCGTCGCCGGTCATTTTTTCCACACTTGGCAATCCCGGCTATGCTCAGCAAATACCCCTATTGCCATGGACGCGCCCGGCAGTGGCTTCCCCACTGCTGCCAACGGGCGCGTTTTGCTATCTGCAGCCTTTCTTGAGGACTTCGGGTCATGCGCATTCTCTGGACACTGCCCTACCTGCCTTGGCCGACCACCAGCGGCCACAAGACCCGGCAATACCATCTGCTGCGTGCGCTGGCCCAGCGCGGTCACCGGATCACCCTGCTGGTGCAGTCGAAAATCCCTCTCAGCGATGCAGCACGCGAGGCCCTCGATCCACTCCTCGAACGTCTGATTGTGCTACCCCGCAGGCCGCTGCACAGCCCACTCAACCTGCTGGCTTCACCCATCATCGACTACCCCATGCGGGCAATCATCAATGGCCTGGCGCCTTGCCTGCGGCACCGGTTCGAGCAACTGCTGGACGAACCCTGGGACGTGATCCAGATCGAGCACAGTTACAGCTTCCAGCCGTTCGAAAAAGCCCTGCAGGCTCGCAGGCTGCCCTACATGCTTAGTGAGCACACCCTGGAATCGGTAATGGGCAGCGCCTGCCACGATCGCCTGCCGCTGTGGCTGCGCCCGCTCAATGCCTTCGACCGCTGGCGCTACCGGCGCTGGGAGCACCGTGTGCTGCGCCAGCCCACCGAACTGGTGGCTGTCAGCGCCCATGATGCCGAGCTGATCGCGCAGATCAGTGGGCGCCCGGTGAATGTGGTGGTTAACGGCGTGGACTGTGATTTCTACCAGCAGGTGCAACCTGCGCTGCACAGCCAGCGTCTGTTGTTCGTCGGCAATTTCGAATATGGCGCCAATCTGGAGGCCATCGAATGGGCACTGGACGACATCATGCCGAAGGTGTGGATGAGCAACCCGGCGGTGCGCCTGGCGATTGCCGGGCACGCCATGCCGGCCAACTGGAAGCTTCACTGGAACGACCCACGCATTGAATGGTTTGGCTACCGCCCCGACCTGCGTGAACTGCAACGACGTTCAGCGCTGTTCTTTGCTCCCCTGCGTTATGCCGGTGGCTCGAAGGTGAAAATCCTCGAAGCGATGGCCGCCGGCTTACCCGTGATCACTACCGACAAGGGCGTTTCAGGCCTGACCGTGAACAACGGCGAACACTACTTGGGCAGTGACGACGGTGATCAACTGGCATTGCTGATCACCCAGCTGCTCAATCAGCCCTGGCGCATGAGCCAGTTGAGCGATGCCGGGCGCCAGTTTGCCCGCCAGCGCCACGACTGGAGCGTGTCTGCCCAACAACTGGAGAATGTGCACATACGCCTGACCCAGGCGGCACCGGCCGAGGCCACGCCGCTGGCCAGTGCCTGGCTGGGCCGCTCAGCCAAGTAGCTCGCTGAAGGGGATGAATGGCACGATGTCGCCCTGCTTCGGCGTGCTGCCTTCACGCACTTCCACCAGGCCCTCCGCCCAGGCTGCGCTGCGCAGCACACCCGAGCTCTGGTTCTTGTAGATGCGCACGCGGCCCTGTTCGATGCGCGCGCGCAGGTATTCGCGACGCGTACCCGGCTTGGGCCAGTCAAACCCTGCCGGCATGTCGAACCGCAACGGCGTGACGTCAATCACACCCTGACGACGCAGCAGGTAGGGCCGGGTCAGCAGACCGAAGGTGACCAAGGTCGAGGCGGGGTTGCCCGGCAAGCCAATCACCGGCACGCCCTGGAAGTGGCCGAAGGTCAGCGGCTTGCCCGGTTTGATCGCCAGCTTCCACAACGCCAGTTCGCCGGCCTCGCGCAGGGCGGCACCGAGGTAGTCGGCTTCACCCACCGAGACGCCTCCGGTAGACAGAATAAGGTCTACGCCACGCAGTTCAGCCAGGCAGGCGCGAGTGCGCGCCAGGTCATCCGGCAGGATGCCGGCATCGACCACTTCGCAACCCAGCCGCTGCAACCAGCTGACCAGCAGCCTGCGGTTGCTGTTGTAGATCTGCCCAGGCCCGAGCGGCAGGCCTGGCTCGACCAGTTCGTCGCCGGTGGACAGCACCGCCACTTTCACCTTGCGCACCACGTCCAGACGGCCATGCCCCAAGGTCGCCGCCAGGCCCAGTTCGATCGGCCCAAGGCGGGTGCCGGCGCTCATCACCTGCTCGCCCTTGCGGGTCTCCTGACCTTGAGGGCGTATGTTCTGCTCGGTGCACAACGCTTCGAGAAAGCGCACCCGGCCATCTTCGAGTACTTCGGTGTTTTCCTGCATCTCGACGCAGTCGGCCCCCTCCGGCACAGGCGCACCGGTGAAAATCCGTGCGCAGGTACCCGGTTGCAGCGGCTGGGGCGCATGGCCGGCGAAAATACGCTGGCTGACCGGCAGCGGCTGGCCCTGCCAGTCAGCCAGGCGCAAGGCATAACCGTCCATGGCGCTGTTCGGCCAAGGCGGCAGGTCGAGGGCGGCAACCAGGTCAGTGGCCAGCACGCGGCCTTCGGCTTCAGCCAGCGGCAGGTTTTCGGTCTCGCGGATCGGTGCAGCTTCGGCCAGCGCCAGCAGTTGCTCCAGCGCCTGTTCCACCGGCATCAGCGGCCGGGCCTGGCTGACCTCAGCCACGGCTGTCACAGGCCGCTGCCTGCTTCAGGTGCGCCACGAAGTTGCACGGGCGATGACGGGCATCAAGCTGCTCGGCAAGGATGCCATCCCAACCGGTGCGCACAGCGTTGGTCGAGCCCGGCAGGCAGCACACCAGCGTGCCGTTGGCCAGCCCGGCCAAGGCTCGCGATTGCACGGTGGAGGTGCCAATGTCGGCCACGGAAATCTGCCGGAACAACTCACCAAAGCCGTCCACTTGCTTGTCCAGCAGGCAGGCCACCGCCTCGGGGGTGCTGTCGCGGCCAGTAAACCCGGTACCGCCCGTAATCAGCACCACTTGCACGCTGTCATCGGCGATCCAGGTGGCAACCTGGGCTCGGATCTTGTACAGGTCATCCTTGAGCAGCACGCGCTCGGCAAGGCGGTGACCGGCGGCGCTCAGGCGGTCGACGAACATCTGGCCAGAGGTGTCGGTGTCGAAGGTACGGGTGTCGCTGACCGTCAGTACGGCGATGCTTAGCGCCACGAAGGGGGTATCTGCCTTGGCTTTCATGGGTGTCCGTCACAACAGGATGAGATGGACGCAGTTATATCACAGCGCACCTTTTCCAGCGTTGCCCCCCTAAGCCTTGCCATGGGTCAAGGGGACAAATTAGTCGCTATGCTGCACTTGGAGTGAACTTGCACTAACGTCCTGCGTCATAAATGTCATCTAGCACCATCGCACTTGGAGAAACACGATGATCAAACGGACCCTACCCGCCTTCCTGCTTGCCTTGGGTTTGGGCGCCCTTGCTGGCTGCTCGACCCCAACCGTCATTACCCTGAACGATGGCCGGGAGATCCAGGCAACCGACAAACCGTCCTACGACGAAGACTCTGGCTTCTATGAATTCGAGCAACTCGACGGCAAGCGCACGCGCCTGAACAAGGACCAGATCCGCACCGTCAAAGAGCTCTGATCAAGGCCCCGTTCAGGCCATGGCCCTTTAAACAACAAGGGCTTGCGGGCAAAAACGGGATGCAGTAGGATTTTGGTCATCGGAGTGTAGCGCAGCCAGGTAGCGCGTCTCGTTCGGGACGAGAAGGCCGCAGGTTCGAATCCTGTCTCTCCGACCAAATCCTTGTCAAAAAGCCCGCCTTGCGCGGGCTTTTTGTTGTGTGCGAAAAATACGTCAGTGCGCCGCTTCAGCCTCCAGGGGCACATGCAACCCCTGCAGACCGAGTCAAGCGGTCAGCCGGGAGGTGACTTCGCCCAACTGCCCTGACAAACCATGCAGGCGCTGCCCCGCCTGCTCGGTATGCTGCACCGCTTCCTGGTTGGCCGTGGCAATTCGGGTAATTTCGATCAGGTTACGCGAGATATCTTCGGCCACGCTGGTCTGCTCCTCGGCCGCGGTGGCGATCTGCCGGTTCATGTCGCGGATCGCCTCCACCGCCTGGGTAATACGTTGCAGCATCTGCCCGGCCTGCTCGACCTGCTCAGCCCCTTCCTGGCTACGTTGCCGGCCGCTTTCGATGGCCTTGACCGCCTCCACAGCCCCCGACTGTACCGCTTCGATGATCTGGTGAATTTCTGCAATCGACGCTGCCGTGCGCTGGGCCAGGCTACGCACTTCATCGGCGACCACCGCAAAACCACGCCCGGCTTCGCCCGCACGGGCCGCTTCGATGGCCGCGTTAAGCGCCAGCAGGTTGGTCTGTTCAGCAATGCCGCGGATCACTTCCAGCACTTTGCCTATACGCGTGCTGTCATGCTCCAGATCGCGAATGACCGTCGCCGTGCCGGCGATTTCGCGGTTGACCGCGCCGATAATGTCGATGGTCTGCTGCATCACCTGCTCGCCGGCCTGGGCGCTGTGGTCGGCGTCATCGGCCGCGCGGGCAGCCTCGGCGGCGTGGCGAGCGACCTCTTGGGCAGTGGCGGACATTTCGTGCATGGCCGTGGCCACCTGGTCGGTACGCTGGAACTGGTCATGAGTACCGCGGGCCATGTCACCGGCAATACTGCGCAACTGGCCGCTGGCACCTTCCAGCTCCTGCGCGTTGTCCTGCAGCCGGCCGACAGTATCGGCAAGGAAGTCACGCAGGGTGTTGGCCGCCCGCGCCAGGCGTCCCAGCTCATCCTCCCGACGGCTGTCGACCCGGGCAGCAAAGCAGCCCTGGCTGAGCTGCGCGACGTACTCGATCAACTGGCGGATCGGCTCGATCAGGCTACGGTTGACCAGCCACAGGCTGAGCAGCCCCACCAGCACCGCTGAAGCCAGCATCACCAGCAGGCCCAACCATACCGTGCGCTCGGCACTGGCATTGAGGCTGGCGGCACGCTGGCGAGCATCGGCGCGCAGTTGCTCGACCAGTTCGCTCATTTGCTCACTGGCGGCACGGTCCACGCCTTTTACCGCCCGGTCGCCCGCTACCGGGTCGCCGCCTGCCGCCAGGAAGGCCTGGCGACCTTGCGCATAGGCCTGGCCCAACTGGCGGTGGCTGTCGCGCAATTGCTGCAGCGACGCCTTGAGCCTGGCATCGCTGTTGTCGATCAATTGCCCGAGCAGTTGTTGAACTTGCTGTTCTCGGGCCTGGAACTGCTGCCAGTACTTGTCCATTTCCGCAGGCTGGCGCCCGCGCAACAGCACGTTCTTCCATTCCTGCACCTGGATCTTGAACTGCAGGTTGGCTTCGTCAATCAATTGCGAGGCCCGCAGCGGCCCCTCGACCAGCTCGGCGTAGCCCCGCACGCTGGACGACAGGAACTGGAAACACACCAGGGCGATCAGCAGCATCGCCAGCACACTGCCGCCGAGCAGCGAGAGAATTTGCACTCTGAGGGATTTACGCAACATCGAGGGTCTCGGAACCAGAGGGAGTAGGCTGAGGCCGCTGTACAGCCCCATTACTGGCAGGCCAAAAAAAAGCTGCCATCACGCAATGGCAGCCAGGTCGAGCACTTACGCAACAGTTGAGGCAAATCTTCTCAGGCAATTACTACAGAAATGTTACAAAGCCACGACACGCTAGCCCGTGGTGAACTGCAGCGCTGCCAGCCGCGCATACAGCGGGCTGTCCTCGATCAACTGACGGTGGGTGCCCACCGCCACCAGCCGGCCTTGGTCGATGACCGCGATGCGCTCGGCATGCTGCACCGTGGCCAGGCGATGGGCGATCACCAGCGTGGTACGGCCGGCCATCAGGCTGGGCAGCGCTTGCTGGATCAAGTATTCGCTTTGTGCATCAAGGGCACTGGTGGCTTCGTCCAGCAACAGGATCGGCGCATCGACCAGCAAGGCCCGGGCAATCGCCAGGCGCTGGCGTTGCCCGCCGGAAAGGCCGATGCCGCCCTCCCCCAGTTGTGTCTGGTAGCCTTGGGGCAGTTGCCGGATGAATTCGTCGGCATGGGCGCCGCGGGCTGCTGCTTCGACTTCAGCCAAGGTCGCCTCGGGCCGGCCATAACGAATGTTGGCCTCCACCGTGCCACGGAACAGCGAGGGGTTTTGTGCCACCAAAGCGAACTGCCGGCGTAGCTGGTCGGGATCACATGCGGTAACCGGCAGGCCATCAAGCAGGATGCGCCCTTGTTGGGGGTCGTAAAAGCGCAGCAACAGATCGAACAGGGTCGACTTGCCTGCCCCGGAAGGGCCTACCAGGGCGACGGTCTGCCCGGGTTCGATGGTCAGGCTCAGGCCGTCGACAGCTGCCACCGTGGGCCGTGAAGGGTAAGCGAACACGACCTGCTGCAGCTCGATACGCCCACTGGCCCGCGGCTGTGGCAGCACCTGCACCACGTCGGGGGGCAGGATGGCACTTCGCGCTGCCAACAGTTCGGCAATGCGCTCGGCGGCACCCGCGGCCCGTTGCAGTTCGCCGATCACTTCACTGAGGGTACCGAAGGCGCTGCCGACGATCAGGCTGTAGAACACAAATGCAGCCAGCTCGCCTGCGGATATACGCCCGGCGATCACATCCATGCCGCCGACCCACAGCATCACCCCCACCGCCCCCAACACCAGCACGATCACCAGGGTAATCAGCCAGGCACGCTGTGTAATCCGCTTGCGGGCAACAGTAAACGCGGCTTCGACCGTATCGGCGAACAATGCGCGGTCGTGCGCCTGGTGGTTGTAGGCCTGCACGGTCTTGATCTGCCCGAGCGTTTCAGCCACGTAGCTGCCCACATCGGCGACCCTGTCCTGGCTCTGCCGCGACAGGCTGCGCACCCGGCGGCCGAACAACAGGATCGGTGCCAACACCAGCGGCAGCGTTACCACCACGATGCTGGTGAGCTTGGGGTTGGTGATGAACAGCAAGACCACACCGCCAATGACCATCAGCGCGTTGCGCAGGAACATCGACAGCGATGAACCGATCACCGATTGCAGCAAGGTGGTGTCCGCAGTCAGCCGAGACTGGATCTCGGAACTGCGATTGTCTTCGAAAAAACCTGGGTGCAGGCCGATCAGGTGATCGAAGACGGCACGACGGATATCGGCCACACAACGCTCGCCAATCCACGACACCAGATAGAAACGGCTGAAGGTACCCACCGCCAGCGCCAGCACCAGCAGCAGGAACAGCCCGATGGTCTGATTGAGCTGATGCGCGGAGCGGGTCATGAAGCCTTGATCCACCAGCAGGCGGATGCCTTGGCCCATCGACAGGGTAATGGCAGCGGTGACCACCAGCGCCAGCAATGCCAGCAGCACCTGGCGGCGATAAGGGCGAACGAACTGCCAAGCCAGGCGCAAGGCGCGGCGTTGGCGCGGAGAAACCGATTCGGGCATGGCAACGACCACAAAGGGTGGGGAAGCCGCAGCCTACCACTCATCCCGGTCGGGAGACTGCATGAAGGTTGCTATAACGCATCGATCTAACCAGCTTATGGAGCTTTCACAGGGTTTCTGCTGGACTGTTGCTGCCGTGACCCAGAAGCTGTCACAGGCCAGTCACGGCGCAGGGCTACCCTGAGCTTGAACCTGAAGAGGAGACAGTGCATGAGCTTGCAGCATGGCAGTGATAACCAGAAGCCCCAAACCTCCCCGCAACCGCAAGTATGCGGTTCGATCATCGACGCCAAGGGGCGCGAAGTGCCGATCACCGAGCAGATGATCCAGCAGGCCTGCAAGGCCCTGGAAGAAAGCCGTGTCGAGCGCGTACGCAAAGGTTGATCGGCGAATTTTTTGCAACCCGGCGCTTGCGCCGGGTTTTTATTGGCCCAGCCAGTGGGCTTGGCCGCCCCCACAGGTAACCGCACCTACCTGCAAGATCAAGGCAAGGCGTGCTTAGACCAACACCCCACCCAGGGCACTGACCAACTGCGCCAACTGCGGCGCCTCCCCGTGCAAGCGCACGGCCAGCCCCTCGATCTCGCGCCTTGGCGGGTATTGCTTGCGCAGCTGGTCGAACGCCGCTCGCTGTTGCTGCGGATCATCGCTGAGGCTACGGCGGAAATCGGCATCATCACGGCGCGGGTCATATACGGCGCGACACAGGGTGGCCAAGGCCCATGACAGGTCGGTGCTGGCATCCAGCTCGATCTGCGCCAGCGGTGGCTTGGGCAGCAGCTCGGCCAGTCGTACCTGCTCATTCACACCGAGGAAGCGGCACAGCGCTTGGTAGATCTGCGCCGTGCCACGCTGGCGGCCATCGAGGCTATAGCCGGCAATGTGCGGCGTAGCCAGGGTGCACAGGTCCGCCAACTGCAGGTCGACCTGCGGCTCCCCTTCCCACACATCCAGCACCGCGTGCACGTCTTCACGGTCCAGCAGCAGCTCGCGCAGGGCCACGTTGTCCACTACCGGGCCACGGCTGGCGTTTACCAGCCAGGCACCCGGGCGCAACTGTGCCAGCTGTGCCTGCCCCAGCAGGTGCCAGGTCGGGTGCTGGCCGCCGCGTTGCAACGGGGTATGCAAGCTGATCACATCGCACTGCTGCAGGATGGTTTCGAGGCTGACGTAGTCGCCGCCCTCCGCGGCCTGACGCAATGGGTCGCACACCAGCACCTTCCAGCCCAGGCCATGCAGCACCCGCACGAGGCGGCCACCCACTTCACCCGCGCCGACAACGCCATATACGCGCTCAGGCAATGCCACGCCATCCAGTTCGGCCAGGGTCAGCAGGCTGCCCAGCACGTAATCGACCACGCCACGGGCATTGCAGCCAGGTGCGCTGCTCCAGCGGATGCCAGCTTCTGCAAAGTAGTCCAGGTCCAGGTGATCAGTGCCGATGGTGCAAGTGCCGACAAAGCGTACACGGCTGCCTTCGAGCAACTGACGGTCGACCTTGGTCACCGAGCGCACCAGCAGGATATCGGCGTCCTTGACGCTGGCAGCATCGAGGCTTCGGCCGGGGTAGCGGCGAATTTCACCGAAACCCTGGAAGAAGGCATCGAGCAGCGGGATGTTCTCGTCGGCAACTATCAGCATGGCGCTCTCCTGTCTGGGGAGCGCAGTGTAGGCGCAACGCCGGGCGTGTTCCAGAGCGATTCAGTCGGCTTTCTTGCGGATCCAGTACAGGAAAGTGCCGGCGTCCTCTTGTTGCTGCAGCAGCTCGTGGCCGAGGAAGTTGCAGAACTTGGGGATGTCGCGGCGGGTCGACGGGTCGGTGGCGATGACCTTGAGCAGGCCGCCGGCGGCCAGGTTGCGTACGTGCTGGTGCAGCATCATCACGGGTTCCGGGCAGTTCAGGCCGGTGGCATCGAGGATGGCGTCGGGGGTGAAATCGGTCATGGGGGGCTCCGAAAATGATCGCTATTGTCGCGCATAGCGCGACGCGGTCCAAGCACGGCTTTCAAACCCAGCGCTCTTGATCTTGATCTTGATCTTGATCTTGATCTTGATCTTGATCTTCGCGACTTCAGGAGGCCGAACGCAGGCCTTGCGGAGGCAGGTGACGGGCATGGATGCCCGTCAAGCGCTGAGGCCCCAGGATGGGGCCTTCGGCGCGG
>PJTQ01000123.1_pt1 | contig 116466 bp, 104 predicted proteins | sample 1512231 | NCBI WGS metagenome assembly PJTQ01 (sample SAMN08177688, study PRJNA422409) | Soil metagenome, whole genome shotgun sequencing project. | isolation source: Soil (3) enriched on wood chips | place: USA: Madison | collected 2015-01-15 | reverse complement strand
CTCACCTATACCAATCCGCCGGACGACCGGCACCGAGGCGAACCTCGCCCCATGCCGCAGTCTTCTTGACCTCGGCACCCAAAGCAAACCCGGAGGCTCATGGCCGTCCGGCGTTTCGGCGCATCTTCAGCGCAGCAACCGTACGCTTCGGTACGGTTGTGTCTTGACCAAAACTCCGCTTTCGCGCAAACACGCTTCTAACAGCGAGGTCCCCAAACCCATGGATAAGTTCACCACTCTGACCGGTGTCGCGGCGCCCCTGCCGATCATCAATATCGACACCGATATGATCATCCCCAAGCAATATCTGAAGACCATCAAGCGGACCGGTCTTGGTACCGCTTTGTTTTCGGAAATGCGCTATAATGAGGATGGCACGGAAAACCCCGATTTTGTGCTGAACCAGCCGTCTTACCGCAAGGCGCAGATCATCGTCGCCGGGGACAATTTCGGTTGCGGCTCCAGCCGCGAGCATGCCCCCTGGGCCTTGCTGGATTTTGGTATCCGCTGCGTGATCTCCACCAGCTTTGCCGATATTTTCTACAATAATTGCTTCAAGAACGGCATCCTGCCGCTCGTGGTGACGCCGGACCAGCTCAAGATGCTGCTCGACGACGCCGAGCGTGGCGCCAATGCGACGCTGACCATCGATCTCGAAGCCCAGACCGTTCGCGGCCCGGATGGCGGCGAGATCCATTTCGATATCGATCCGACCCGCAAGCAGATCCTGCTTGAAGGTCTCGATGATATTGCCGGCACGCTGAAATCGGACAGTTCCATCTCGAGCTTTGAAGGCAAGATGGCCGCCGAGCGCCCCTGGCTCTAGCATCTTCCCAACCCCGCCCAACCGGCGGGGTTTTTCATGCCCACTTCAAACCCAAGGCGCCTGTTCATGGTTCAGCGTGTTTCCACCGGCTCTCCCTTCGAAGCCACTTTTGGCTATTCGCGCGCTGTGCGCCACGAGGATACGGTCTATGTGTCCGGCACCACGGGCTATGATTATGCCAGCATGACCATGCCCGAGAGCGTTGGTGAGCAGGCCAAGAATGCGCTGGCCACGATCGACAAGGCGCTCAGGGAAGCCGGTTCCTCCATCCAGGATACGGTTCGCGTGGTATATTATGTGGGCGACCGGGCGCTGGTAAACGATGTCGTGGCCGCTGTCGGTCCGGTGTTCAAGGATATCCGCCCCGCCGCGTCCATGCTGATCGTGCAGATGATCGAAGAGGGCATGAAGATCGAGATCGAAGTCACCGCGCGCATTGGTGCAGCGACCAGCCATAGCTGATAAAAGCGGGCGATGAGCAAACAGCAGATCGCCCTTGTCGTCCATGCAGCGCTCCTGATCGGGGCGCTGTTTCTGCTTGTGCCCTGGCTCACGGCCTGGGATGGCCGGGCAGGGTATCTGTTCTCGCTGACCTTTTACTGGCTGTTCTTCTGCCTGCCGGTCATTGGCTGGCATGCCCTGCCGGGCAATGAGGGGCAATTGTTCAGCGAGAAGATGGCCTGGCGCGAATGGGGCATGATCCCGATCCTTCTTGCGCAGGTCGGGGTCGTGGCCATCCTGAGCTTCGTGCCCAATACCGCCCTGTTGACCAGCGGCGGCATGTGGCTGGCCATTCTCATTGCATCCATCAATGGACCGCTGGAGGAAACGGCCTGGCGCGGTGGTTTTCTCGGGGCCTTCCGCAATCGGCCCAATCTTGGCTTCTGGCTGGGGTCGTTGCTCTACGCCGCATGGCATGTGCCGCTGCTCCTCAGCGTCAATGTGCATTTTGAGGGCGGGGCGGCGGTTCTGGTGGGCGGCGCCGCTATGCTGGGCTTGTTCTGGGGCTGGGTGGTGTGGCGAACCGGCTCGGTTTTTTATGTGAGCATTGCCCACACGCTCACCAATCTCTTCGTCTTCTGGCTATTGTTCGACCGCAATGGCTTTGCGGCCTGAGCGCTACCAGCCGTAATCGACCACGGTGAGGGTGCGGATGCGGTCGCTATCCATCCATTCGATCACCGAATTGCGATGCATGCCGATCAGCGCCGCGCCGACAGGCCCCAGAATGGGCACATTGCCGCGTTCGCCAAAAGGGCGATTGGGATAGTTGAGTTTGCCCAGCCGCACCTGCGGTTCGTCGTCGAGCCGGAACATGACCCGTTGGCCCATCGATACCCCTGCGGGGTGCCAGGGCTCGCAGATATCGGCGCGCTTCAATTCACGTTCAAGATAGGCCGACACATAGGGCATGGCGTGAAAGCTCCGCTCTGCCAGCAGCATGACGCGGTTGTAATCGTCCGAGTTTATCAGGATTTCGGGCAGCGGCAGGGAAGGGAACAATTCAAACACCAAAATGGAGAATGCGCTTCATATTCTGCCGCTCATTTGCACAGTCAATGGGCAGAGAAGAATATTTCAGGGCAATATGTGTCAGGTTTATTGACCTAACAGCGTCGTCATGGCAGTTACATGCCGCATTTTTATGCTTCCTGCATATTTCATATTCATGAGGGTCACACATGTCCGACGACACCCTGCTCGACCGCGCGCTTATCCGCCTGGACGAAGCTGCCAACCATTTGCAGATCGATCCGGACGTGACCGAGAAGCTCAAATACCCCCGCGAAACCACCAAGACGCGCCTGCTCATCCGCATGGATGATGGCTCGCGCAAGTCGTTCCTCGCCTGGCGCTGCCGCTATGACGACACGCGCGGGCCCACCAAGGGCGGTATTCGCTTCCACCCAGACAGCACGATTGAGGAAGTCGAGACGCTCGCCTTCTGGATGACCTTCAAATGTGCCGTGATGAACCTGCCCTATGGTGGTGGCAAGGGCGCGATCCGCGTCGATCCGCATGGTCTGTCCAGGACCGAGCTGGAGCGCCTGTCGCGGGCCTATGTGCAGGCTTTCGCCAATATCATCGGTCCTGACCGCGATATTCCGGCGCCCGACGTTTATACCAATGCCATGATCATGGGCTGGATGAGCGACGAATATAACCAGATCACCGGTCAGGTTTCTCCGGCTGTCATTACCGGCAAGCCGATTGCGCTGGGTGGTTCGCTGGGCCGTAACGACGCCACGGCACGCGGCGGCTTCTATCTCGTGCGCCATCTGGCCAATGAGCTGGGTCTCGACAAGGATCACACCGTCGCCATTCAGGGCTTTGGCAATGCGGGGCAGTTTTACGCGCGCCTCACCGCTGCCGATGGCAATAGCGTCGTGGCGGTGTCGGACTCTGCCGGTGCGATCTATCGTCCGGGTGGTCTCGATGTCGAAAAGCTGATCGCAGGCAAGAATTCCGGTCGTCGTGTCGCTGACATGGCGGCTGAACTGGGCGCCAATGTCATCAGCCCCGATGACCTGCTGGCCGTCGAAGCCGATCTTCTGGTGCCTGCCGCGCTCGAGGACATGATCACCAAGGACAATGCCGATAGCATCAAGGCCAAGGTTGTGCTGGAACTGGCCAATGGCCCGGTTACGCCGGATGCCGACAAGATTCTCGATGGCAAGGGCGTGGTCGTACTGCCCGACATTCTGGCCAATGCCGGTGGCGTCACCGTGTCCTATTTTGAATGGGTGCAGAACCGCCAGGGCTATTACTGGGATCTCGAAGAGATTCACGCGCGCCTCCTCAAGATCGTCGAGCGCGAAGGCCGCGCGGTCTGGACCATTGCCAAGGACCGCAATGTCTCGGCCCGTTCCGCTGCCTATATCCACGCGCTTGGCCGCCTTGCCACCGCGATTGAAGCGCACGGCACCCAGCCGTTCTTTGCGGGCTGATTGCCTTAGCATCATCTCTGGAAAGGCCGGGCTATATGCCCGGCCTTTTTCGTTGCGGCGAACACTTCTTGGCTGCTGCGTCCTTGCCTAAAGGTGCAAAAACCCGCTATGTGCGCGGCCAAGTGTACCCACCAGTACGGCGAGGAGTTTTCCCGACATGGCCAAGCATTCCCTATTTCTTCTGCCCGGCGACGGTATCGGCACCGAGATCATGGTCGAGGTGGAAAAGCTTATCGCCTGGACCAATGCGGAAGGCCTGACCGATTTTTCGACCGATAGCGGTCTGGCCGGTGGTGCGGCCTATGACAAGCATGGCGTTGCCATTACCGACGAAGACGTGGCCAAGGCCAAGGCCGCCGACGCGGTGATTTTCGGCGCTGTTGGTGGTCCGAAGTGGGACGACGTGCCTTATGAGCACCGTCCGGAAGCCGCTCTGCTGCGCCTGCGCAAGGAATTGGCCGTTTTCGCCAATCTGCGCCCCGCAATCTGTTACCCGGCGCTTGCCGAGGCCTCTTCGCTGAAGCGTGAGCTGGTGGAAGGCCTCGATATTCTCATCGTGCGCGAACTGACCGGTGGCGTCTATTTCGGCGAACCCAAGACCATTACCGATCTGGGCGACGGCCAGAAGCGCGCTATCGATACCCAGGTCTACGAAACCTACGAAATCGACCGCATTGCCCGCGTGGCCTTCGATCTGGCCCGCACCCGTGGCGGCAAGGTTCACTCCGCCGACAAGAAGAACGTCATGAAGTCGGGCGTGCTCTGGGACGAAGTGGTGAAGAATGTTGCCAAGGATTATGCAGATGTCGAACTGCACCATATCCTGGCCGACAACGCCGCCATGCAGCTGGTGCGCACGCCCAAGCAGTTCGACGTCATGGTCACCGACAATCTTTTCGGCGATATTCTTTCCGACGTCGCTGCCATGCTGACCGGGTCGCTCGGCATGCTGCCATCGGCGTCGCTCGGCGCACCCGATCCGGTGACCGGCAAGCGCAAGGCATTCTACGAACCCGTCCACGGCTCGGCTCCCGACATTGCCGGCAAGGGCATTGCCAATCCCATCGCCATGATCGCCTCCTTCGCCATGGCCCTGCGCTACAGCTTCGGCATGATCGAGCTGGCAACGCGCGTCGAGGACGCCATTTCGGCGGTGCTCAGCGATGGCCTGCGCACTGGCGATATTGCGCAGGACAATCGCAAGACGGTTGGTACGGAAGAAATGGGTGCGGCTATTCTCGCCAAGCTGAAGGCGTAAGGTCGGCGCGCCAACTTGCGTCACCCCGACATCGGCCGGGGTGACGATCATGTCGTCTCAAGATTGCGTCAGACGCGGTTCCGTCAAAACGGAAATCCTCAGCGCGAGGATACGACCTTGTAGCGCTGCCCCGGCACAATCGCGTCGCCGGGATAGAGGTTGTTGATGATGTAGAACAGGTCACGCCCGCGGGTGATATTGGCCATCTGCCGCGCCAGACTATCGGCGCTGTCGCCGGCCTTGGCGGTGACCAGGCGGATGGACAGGGGGCGGATCTGGTTGAGATCGGCAGCGTCTGTACGCCGGAAGCTCTGGATCGTCGCCTCCGCCCCCTGCATGAAGCGCTGGCTGTCGGCCTTGGCGGCGAAGATGAAGCGATAGACTTCCCCATCCAGCCGCATCACCGCCACGCGGAAGAACCATTGATCGGTCTGGGCCAGACCCGACGCCATTTCGATGCCATTATAGCTATGTGCCGCAACCGTGTCGGCCTTGAGCCCGGCAATCCAGCCCGATTTGAGATAATCGGTCAGCGCCATATTGGTCTGCACTACGGCGCTATCAAAACGCACTGCCTCGCCATCTCCGGCCACGCCCACCACCGCGCTCTGCGAATTCTGCAGGCTATAGCCCTGCGGCACCGCGAAGGTGAATTTGGAGGCGGAATGAATGAAACGCTGGCCGACAATTGTGCCCTGAGACGGGCTATCACCGAATGTCAGACCCGAAATGGCCGACAGATAGCCCTCGCGGTCGGTTTCCCCGCCTTCAGCCGTGCCGAACATGCCGCGCGCCGTGCTCATCGCCGTCTCGATGCGCGATGGCGTCGAGGGGTGGCTGGAGAGGAAGCCATCATCGCCAGTGCTCGTGCCCGACGAGAACGAGGCAAACCGGCTCATCACGCCAAGGAACCGTGCTGCCGCCTGGGAATCATAACCCGCCTTGCCCGCAAACTTGATGCCTTCGCGGTCCGCTTCCAGCTCCTGATTCTGGCTGAACGCTGCCAATGATTGCCGCGTTCTGCTGGCGGTCGCGTCGGTGGACGTATCGCCGCCGAAAATCCCGGTAATGACCCGATCGACGATCTGGGTATTGCGGGTCTTGTCGGTGCGGGCCCGCGCATGGCGCAAGGTCACATGGGCGATTTCATGCGCGAGGACCGCGGCCAGTTCGCTCGTATCCGAGGCCAGCGCAAGAATACCGCGCGTCACATAGATATAGCCGCCGGGCAGCGCGAAAGCATTGACCTCGGACGTATCGAGGATCGTCACCTGAAACTGTGCATTGGGCTGATTGGACGCAGCGAGAAGCCGGCCCACAATACGCGCAACCATGATTTCGGCAGGCCGGTCCTCATAGACCCCGCCATAAGCGGCAATGATGCGCGGATGCTCGCGTCGCCCCAGCACATTATCGTCGGGGTCGGCGCCAATTGGGGTTACATTGGGCGCAGGATTATCGCCTGTCCGCCCCACACTGACATTGGAGCCGGTCAGCGACGAACATGCGGCAAGCGCCGCAAGGCTCACCGCCAGCAGGCTCAGGCGCAGCATCTTTTTGCCGGGAAGCGCTTTCATGGCCTCGCCAAAACCTCAATCTGCTCGGGATGGGTCACTTCGATCCGCGGGCCGTCCCGCTCATCCACCCATCCACGAATGCGCACCAGCGCACCTTCCAACGATAATGGATCAAAACCCACCCGCTCGAACAGGCGGAGCGCAGGCGCTTCGATCACGACGGTGAAGTCTTCTTTCCAGAACCGGCCGAAATTGAGATAGACGCGCGGGCCGCTTTTTTCGGCCAGCAATGCCCGTCCCTCGACCAGTTCATAATCTCCAACCCGATTGAGAAGCTCATCCGGGCGATCCGCCGCACGCACGCTGTAATAGGGATCGGCCCAGATTCCAAGCCGGGCCTGTCGTGCGCGGGCTTCGCCCGCGAAAAGTTGATCAAGACAATGCCGATTGTCCGGGAAAGAATAGACCCGCGCCCAGCCGACCTCGATCATCGCGCGCTGCGCCCAGATCGGTCCGCCCTCGGCGTCGACCAGCAGATGCGCCAGCGCCCTTCCATAGCGATCTTTTTCTTCCCCGCCATAACCGAGCTGTACCGACTTGCCCAAGGCCAGCTCGACCAGTGCCGCTCTGGCTTCATGAGCCAAGGGCCAGTCCTCGAAATCCTCGCGTCCCAGGGCAAGTTTGGGCGCCTGCGTGCCGATCATGCGCACGGAAAGGCCGGAATCGAGCAAGACCGTATCCCCGTCCACCACTTCGGTGACGAGCCCGCCCTGGACCACGCGCAGACCCTCACAGGCCAGAACGGGGCCAGCGCCCGTCAACATGGCGGCGGCAAGGGAAGCAATGGCGGTGCGACGCAAACGTGAAACCCCAAACAGGACCTTGTTCACCATGCACACAAATACGGCAAAAAAAGATTACTACTCTGTCTCAGTTGTTTTCTGCCGGGCTTTCCGTAAGCCTTGAGGCAAGAGCAACGCATAGGGAAGGCCGGGAATATGGTGCAGCAAACGGCAACAATCAGAACCGGCACGGCGGGATGGGTCTACGCCCCCTGGCGCGGTACTTTCTTTCCTGCCGGCCTGGTGCAGAAGAAAGAGCTGGCTTATGCGGCGAGCCGCCTCACCAGCATCGAGATCAACGCCACCTTCCGCGCCAATCAGAAACCTGAAAGCTTTGCCCGATGGGCCGCAGAGACGCCCGAGAATTTCCGCTTCTCGGTAAAGGGGCCGCAATTGGTGACCCATATCCGCCGCCTCAAGAACTGCGAAATGGAACTGGCCAATTTCTTTGCCTCCGGCCCTTTGGCGCTCGGCAACCGGCTTGGCCCCTTTGTCTGGCAATTGCCGCCCAATCTGAGTTTTGACGCCAAAAGCCTCGAAACCTTCCTCGCTCTTCTGCCGAAAGATCAAGCGAGCTATCTGGCACTGGCCGGCAAAGCCGATTCCACCAAAGCCGCGCCCTATCTTGATGCGAGCAAGGTTGGTCCAATCCGCCACGCCATCGAGCCGCGCCACCCCAGCTTCAACACGCCTGAAGCCGACGCGCTGCTGCGCGCCCACAATGTTGCGCGCGTTATTGCAGACACCCCGGAAAACCCGGCCCGGGAGCTGACCGCCGATTTTGCCTATTGCCGCTTGCAGGGTCCTGTACGGCCCGGTGCCAGCTTCTATGAGCCAGCCGACATCAAGGATTGGGCCAAGATCATGGGCGCCTGGCGAGATCAGGGACATGATGTGTTTGCCTATTTCGTGCATGAGGACAAATTACACGCCCCGGCCAATGCAATCGCCCTGCGTCAGGCGCTTGGTATTGTGCTTCCCGAGGATTGATCACGACACCGTTCCCATCTGGCTTTTGCCACAGGCGAGGTCTATTGGGCTCCCATTCAGCGTCACTTGAGACTTCGCCATGACCTCAGCCCGCCCCCTCGACAAGCTTGCCGCCGGTTTCGCTTTCCTTCTCGGCCTTGCCACCATTCTTGGCGCATTGGGCAGCCAGTTCCTGGGTGGACTACAGCCCTGCGAACTCTGCCTCGAACAGCGCCTGCCCTATTACTGGGGCCTGCCGGTTCTGGCGCTGATTCTGGTTTTGTGGAATCGCCTGCCGCTGCCGGTCTGGTATCTGGGCATGGCCATCGTCACCATACTCTTTGCCTGGAGCACCTATATGGGTGCCTTTCATTCCGGCGTCGAATGGGGTTTCTGGCCCGGCCCCACCGCCTGTTCGGGCACTGGCGCAGGCCTGAGCCTCTCCCTTGAATCGCTTAACGACCTGCAACCCGTCATCGGCTGCGATGTCGTCCAGTTCCGCTTTCTCGGGCTTTCGCTGGCTGGCTATAACGCACTGATTTCGCTCGCCATCGTCGTTCTGTTGCTCGGCGCTATCCTGTTTCAGGCGCGCCGAGCCCGTTAAGCGGATTCAGAACTCGTTCCAGTCAGTGGAAATCGCCGCATTTCCCTGGCTGGCATAAATCCGCGATTTCGTCGCCGCAGGCGTTGAGCGCTTCACCAGCGGCACGGGTTCATCCAGTTCCGCGCCGGTCCTGAAGACTTCGACGATCCTGTCCAGCTCGCTGGCCTGCATCTCGGTCTGCTCGATAGCCGCATTGGTTTGCTCGATCAGCGCTGCATTGTGCTGGGTCATCTCATCCATCTGCCGCACTGCCACCGTGACTTCGTTCAGCGCGCCCGACTGCTCCTGATTGGCCCGGGCAATGGCATCGATCAGCCGGGCACTTTCATCGGCTCCTGACAGGATATCCGACAGGCGCTCGGCGGCTTTGCCCACCAGCTTGGCCCCAGCGCGCACTTCTCCCGCACTGGCCTCGATCAGGGCCTTCACATCCGCAGACGCACTGGCCGCACTCTGTGCCAGCCGACGCACTTCAACAGCCACGACAGCAAAGCCTTTGCCTGCATCGCCTGCCCGCGCCGCCTCCACGGAGGCATTGAGCGCCAACAGATTGGTCTGGAAGGCGATATCATCGATCAGCCCGATAATATTGGAAATTTTGGCCGAGGAGGCCTCAATGGCACTCATGGCCTGCGTGGCCTCGCCCATAACTGTTCCGCCATCGGCGGCATTCTGCGCCACCAGCCGCGCCTTGTCGCTGGCGCTGGCGGCGCGGGTGGCATTCTCGCTCACGGTGCTCGACAATTGCTCCACGGAGGCGGAGGTTTCCTCGATTGTCGCGGCCTGCCGTGTGGTGCGGCCGGACAGATCGTTTGCCCCTGCCAGGATTTCGGCGGTAGCGCTTCGTACTCCGCGTGACGCTTTGCGCAGACCTGAGACAATGTCTTGCAACTGGCTCAGGGAATCGTTGAACGCCCCGCGAAGCATTTCATATTGACCGGTGAACACCGCATCCACGCGCCCGCTCAGATCGCCCTGCGCCATGCGGGCCAGCGAGTTGGTCAGTTCCGCGATAATGCCTTCGGCCCGCTTGCGTTCGGTAATGTCGGTAGCGAACTTGATGACCTTCACCACCTTTCCGGAGGCATTGAAGATCGGGTTATAGGATGCCTGTATCCAGACGTCCCGCCCGCCCTTGCCGAAGCGCTGGAACTCCGCGGCAACATATTGGCCCTTGCGCAGCGTTTCCCAGAACTGCTGATATTCCGCTGACCGCACATAATCTGGATCGCAGAACATGGAATGGTGTTTGCCAGCGATCTCCTCCAGCCCATAGCCCAATGTGGACAGAAAGTTGGCATTGGCATCAATGATCGTGCCATCGAGATTGAAGGCAATCACCGCCTGCACGCGCGATATCGCCTCGATCTGAGCCTGATGGTCGGCAGCCTGCTGTGTTTGCGCCGTGATGTCGGTGGCAAATTTTATAACGCGGATCGGCTTGCCCGAGCGGTCGAGCACCGGATTGTAGCTGGCCTGGATCCACACTTCCTTCCCGCCTTTGGCCAGACGCCGATAGGCTGCAGACTGGAATTCGCCGCGCCCCAGACTGGCCCAGAAGGCCTTGTAATCTGCGCTGCGCGCAAAATCAGGGTCGCAGAACATGGAATGGTGCTGCCCCACGATCTCCTCCAGCCGGTATTCCATGGCAGAGAGGAAGTTCTCGTTCGCGGTGATGATCGTGCCATCGAGATCGAACTCGATCACCGCCTGGCTGCGCATGATCGCATTTACTTTAGCAAAATCACTGGATTGAACAGACTTACGTCGGAAGGGATAGTCAAGCATCGTATACCCCCGTACACCGGAATAATCCGGCCATGGCAACAGGTTGAGCTTGAATCGTTATCAAAGTCCTTCCGCGCTAAATACGAATTCCTCCCAATTGCCAGCTTCGTATATTTAGTCATCGAACAGAAGAGGCGCGCAGATACACCGCGCGCCTCGCAAAGTTTTCGTTCGTCTTTTGAACTTAATTGTTCAGAATTCGGACCAATCAGCCGAGATTGCGGCATTCCCCTGGCGTAGATAATTCTTTGCCGCCTGACGAACTTTCGGTGCTTCGGGGGGCCTTGCCGTATTCGTCCGAACGAATTGTTCTTCCGCGCCCGTCTTGAAGACCACCACGATCCGGTCCAGCTCGGACGCTTGCGCCTCGGTCTGCTCGATCGAGGCATTGATTTCCTCCACCAGAGCCGCGTTGTGCTGGGTCATTTCGTCCATCTGGCGAACGGCAACCGTCACTTCCTCGATGGCCGAAGCCTGCTCGCGGCTGTCGCGGGCAATGCCATCCATCAGATCTGAATTGGCCTTGGCAGCGTCCAGCATGGCCGTGAGCTTGGCTGCTGCATCGCCGACCAGCCTGGTGCCGCCTGACACCTCGTGCGCGCTCTGCTCGATAAGCAGTTTCACATCTGCCGAAGCGCTGGCCGCGCTCTGGGCGAGACGCCGCACTTCCACGGCCACCACGGCAAAACCCTTGCCCGCATCGCCGGCTCGCGCCGCCTCGACGGAGGCGTTGAGGGCCAGCAAATTGGTCTGGAAGGCGATGTCGTCGATCAAGCCGATAATGTTCGAGATTTTGGCAGATGAAGCCGAAATCTTGCCCATGGCTTCGGTCGCCTCATTCATCACCGCGCCGCCTTCTTCGGCCGTGCGGGTCACCACCTGTGCATTGGCATTGGCGTCACGCGCCCGGTCCGAGTTCTGCAGGACCGTACTGGCCAATTGTTCCATGGCAGCCGAGGTTTCCTCGATCGTTGCCGCCTGCTTGGTGGTGCGTTCGGACAAATCATTGGCGCCCGAAAGAATCTCGCCCGTTGCAAGCTTAAGCGCGCGCGACGTCGTCTTGAGACCGCTCACCACATTGCCCAGCGTTTCGGCAACCGTGTTGGTGTTCTGCTTGAGATTGGCAAAGGCACCCTCATAATTGCCTTCCATGCGACGCGTCAGATCCATATTGGCCAGCGCACCCAGCACCGATCCGGTCTCGGAGACGCCCTGGTCCACCGTTTCGACCAGACTATTGACCGACCCGGCGAGGCTGTTCAGCTCGGCATCGGGGAAGCTGGCCGAAACGCGCCGCGAGAAATCCCCCGCAATTGCCGCATCCACCACATCGCCGAACGCCTTCTGGAGCTCACCCATCATCTGCTGGCGGGCCTGCTGGTCGGCGATGATGCGCGCGGCCTCGGCCTCGGTCATCTGGCTGATCTTGAGCCCGTTTTCGCGGAACACCTCCACGGCGCGCGCCATGGAGCCGATTTCATCCTTGCTGGAGCGATAGGGCACGTCGATTTCATAGCGTCCCTGTGCCAACTCTCCCATGATCGCAGTGATCCGGCGAATTGGCCTGGCGATGAAGCCTGCGCCCATCCAGACCAATCCCAGCACCGCCGCAAGGAGTATGCCACCGGCTATCAGCGCCATATTGCGCATGGAATCGACGCCCGCATAAATGGTCGCAGCGGGCACCTGCATGATCATTGTCCATTGATCATCGACATTGCTGAAGGTCAGGTTCTCTGCGATGACGAACTGGCTAGTGCCGGTCTCATCGGCAAAGATTATGCCGCGCCCCATCAACTCTTCGCTGAGCAGCGCTCCGGCAACTTCAGGTGCAACTTCCTGCCCGATCAGGCTCGGATCAGCATTGACGATCCAGGTATTGGCATTGCTGACCAGCATGACAGTACCGACATCAAAAGGCTTCATCTGCCCGATGACATCGGCGATGGTGGTCAGCATCAGGTCGGAGGTCAGAATACCAATCGGCTTGCCGGCCTTGTGCACCACGACGCTCACGGTGGACAGCAAAGTCTCCTCACCATTGACCGGATAGGTATAGGGCGGAGTCAAAACCGTACGATCTTCGCGCATCGGCATGTCATACCAGCTCTCGGTACCATTCTCTGGCGTCATGATCAGCTTCTCGACCATGATCTTGCCGTCGGCATGGGTGAAATAGGGAACAAAACGCCCGGTTTCATCCGAATAGGGATGGCCGACAAATTCTGCGTCACTGCCGTCCAGGGCATTGCTGTTGAACGCCAGCGTCATGCCGATCACGGACGGCTGTGCGGCCATGGAACCCGTTACGAGATTGCCCAGATAGTCGCGGTCCGCGGGGCCTTGTGCAATCACGCCCTCGACCGCCGCGCCAAGGCTGCGTGTCGCTGAAATAATGCCGCCCATTTGCCCAGCGGCGAGCTGATCATATTGCCCCAGCAAGGCGCGGGCGCGCTCCTCGGCCTCGGCTCCAGCCGTCTGATACATCAGCGTCAAGCCACCGGCGACAATAGCGCCCATAGCGGTCAGGAACATGACACCTGCGCCAAGAACCAGCTTGGTTCGCACCGATAAATCGCTGAACTTCATCTTGAACATATGCCCCCTAAAGCCCGCCATTCTGGCTGCTTTCAATAACTTGTCGCGTCGCACACGTTTCCATCCGTCCACCGGGACGGCGAGAGCCGGATGGTCATTGTGCTGAAGGTGACGCATCTCCATAGCCGCCGGAGAGTCCGGCCTGCCAACATTGTGTTTCTGCGTCCAGCATCAGAACATCACAACAGGGTTAAGCTAGGGTAAATACTAATAAACTTCACGCTCTTAAAGAAAAAGGGAGCAACGACTGCTCCCTTTTATAAATATTGCGATAATCTGAGTGTCTAGAACTCTGACCAATCCGCCGCGATGGCAGCATTGCCCTGACTGAGATAGGAGCGCGCTGCATGCCGGACTTTCTCTGGTGCGGCCGCAACGGGTCTCGCCGTCGGGCTGGGCTCCTCACCATCGATCGTGAACCTATCCACCACCCGATCGAGTTCAGACGCTTGCGCTTCGGTCTGCTCGATGGCCGCATTGGTCTGTTCCACCAGGGCAGCATTGTGCTGGGTCATTTCATCAAGCGTGCGCACGGCCACGCTCACCTCGTCAATTGCCGCCGCCTGCGCCTTGGAGGCCTTGGCGATGGCCTGCATCAGCCCAGCATTTTCCGTTACCGCTCCAAGCATGTCGCGCAATTGTCCTGCGGCGCCAGACACGAGATCCGAACCGGCTTTCACTTCGCGCGCACTGGTCTCGATCAGCGCCTTGACCTCCGAAGAGGCTTCCGCCGCGCTCTGCGCCAGACGTCGCACCTCGACGGCCACCACCGCAAAACCCTTGCCCGCCTCGCCGGCACGGGCCGCTTCCACCGAAGCGTTCAGTGCCAACAGATTGGTCTGGAAGGCGATATCGTCGATCATGCCGATAATGTTGGAAATCTTGGCCGAAGATTCGGTAATCCGCTCCATGGCGGCATTGGCCTGGCTCATCACCTCGCCATTGCGTGCCGCGTCATCGGACACCTTGTTGGCGCTGTCATTGGCATCATCGGCCATGCGGGCATTCTCGGCCACTGTATTGGCCAATTGCTCCATCGACGCCGAGGTTTCTTCAATGGTGGCAGCCTGCTTGGTCGTGCGTTCGGATAGGTCATTGGCGCCCGACAGAATCTCTCCCGTCGCGGTCTTCAGCGCCCGCGAGGTGACGCGCAATTGCCCGATCATCTCGCTCAGATTTTCGGCCACGGCATTGGTGTCTTCCTTGAGCTTGGCGAAGGAGCCACGATATTCGCCCTGCATCCGGCGCGTCATGTCGGCCATTGCCATAGCGGCCAGAACGTCGCCGGTCTCGCCCAGCCCACGGTCCACCGTTTCCACCAGCGCATTGACGCTGCCGGCAAGGCTGTTGAGTTCGCGGTCGGGGAATTGCGCATGTACGCGTTTGGAGAAGTCACCGGCGATGGCCGCGTCCACCACTTCGCCAAAGGCGGCCTGTAACGCCACCATCATGTCGGTGCGCTCGATCCGGCGGCGTTCCGACGCCGCGCGCTCTTCCTCGGTCATGGCGCTGACCTTGAGCCCGTTTTCGCGGAACACTTCCACGGCGCGCGCCATCTCACCCATTTCATTGGTGCGCTCGATATAGGGGACTTCCGTATCGTATTGCCCCTCGGCAATCGCCTTCATCGTCCTGGCAAGCCTGGGGACTGGCCCGGCAAGCGCCCGCGAGATCAGGAAGCCGAACAGACCCAGCACGACCAGCGCCCCACCACCCACGACCAGAAGCAGGACCAGCATCCCATTGGTCACGCCTTCTACGCGCGCCTTGTCGACACCAACATAGAGAATGCCCATGGCAGCGCCCTTTTGATCGACAATGGGCTGATAGGCGGTGAAATAGGGCGTTCCCACGATAGTGGCCTCACCGAAATAGGGCAGCCCTTCCATCATGGAGGCATAGGCGGCACTCGACTGACCCAGCGTCGTGCCCATAATGCGCTCGCCATCCTCACCGAGAATGGTGGTGGTCATCCGCACAAAATCCTGCTGCTCCGCGTCCCAGCCAAAAATGGTGGCGGTCTCACCGGTCAGCCGCACAATCGAGTCGACGATGTCATGGTTGAGGAACTGGCGCGGCATGGCCCAGGTGGTCATCGCGGCAATATTGCCGCTCTCGTCCCAGCTCACCTCGGCGCCGGGAAGATTGTTCGCCACGATGGTAGCGGCCGTCTTGAGATTGGAAACCTGCTGGGTCTCGGCCTGCGACCGCAGCGCATCGCTGAGATTGACGTAGATCGCCACCGACACCACCGCGACCGACAGCAGAATCGTAGAAATCACCAAAGCGGCAATCGCCACCGTCATGCGGATATTGCCGAAAAAGCGCTTTATACTTCCAACCATCTGGCTGACCCCTTGTACCGCGCCAGCCTCCCCCTCGGATCTGGTGCATGAACTTGGGAGAAATCCTAATGAAAGGGCCTTAACCGAGTATTATCCTTGATAAAACAATACGGCCCGCCGAAGCGGGCCGTATAAGAACTGAGCGCTATGAGCAGCTTAGAATTCGTCCCAATCCTGCGCCAGCGCCGCATTGCCCTGGCTGCGCAGCTTGGGTGCGGCTGTACGCAAGGCTTTTTGCTGGGCATGAACGCTTTCAACCGGCGCCCGCACCTGCCCATCAATGGTGAAAATGTCGACGACCTGATCGAGCGCATTGGCCTGAGCCTCGTTCTGCTCGATGGCCGCGTTGATCTCTTCCACCAATGCTGCGTTGTGCTGGGTCATTTCGTCCATGGTGCGAACGGCGGTATTGACCTCTTCGATGGACGTGGCCTGCTCGCCGCTATCGCGCGCAATGGCCTCAAGCGCCAACGTGTTGTCGCGGATCGCAGACAACATGCTCGCCAGCTTGCTTGCCGCCTCGCCCACAAGCTTGGTGCCCGAATTCACTTCCCCGCTCGACTGCTCGATCAGCACCTTGACCTCGGAGGAGGCCTGCGCCGCCGATTGGGCGAGCCTGCGCACTTCCACGGCCACCACGGCAAAACCCTTGCCCGCTTCGCCCGCGCGTGCGGCTTCCACCGAGGCGTTGAGGGCCAGCAGATTGGTCTGGAAGGCGATATCGTCGATCAGCCCGATAATATTGGAAATCTTGGATGAGGACGCCGTGATCCGGTCCATCGCCGCATTGGCCGCATCCATAACCCGCCCGCCATCTTCGGCGGTCTGGGTAACGCGCACGGCATTGGCGCTGGCCTCGCGTGCCCGCTCGGCATTCTTGAGCACTGTCGCAGCCAATTGCTCCATGCTTGCCGAGGTTTCTTCGATCGTCGCTGCCTGCTTGGTCGTGCGCTCGCTGAGATCGTTCGCGCCGGAGAGGATTTCGCCCGTCGCAGTCTTGAGCGACCCGGAGGTATCGCGCAGCTGGCGCACTACATCGCTCAACTTGTCGGCCACCGCATTGGTGTCGGACTGCAAGCGGGCAAATGCACCCTCATGTTCGCCTTCCATGCGGCGGGTAAAGTCGGTGTTGGCCATGGCGCCCAATACGCCACCAATCTCGGTGACTCCGCGATTGAACGTGGCGACCAGATTATTGACGCTGACAGCCAGCGTATTGAGTTCGGGATCAGGGAATTGCGCATCGACCTGACGGCTGAAATCGCCAGCGATCGCCGCATCGACCACATCGCCAAAGGCATTTTGCAGGTCGCGCATCATCTGGCGACGGCTTTCCTCATCAGCCACGATGCGCGCTGCTTCCGCCTCGGTCATCTGGCTGACGCGCAGACCGTTCTGGCGGAACACTTCCACCGCACGAGCCATGCCGCCCACTTCATTGCCAAGATCGGTATAGGGTACTTCTGCCTCATAATTGCCTTCGGCAATGGCATCCATCGCCCCTGCCAGGCGCGGAATTGGCTTGGTAATCAGGCGCGAGACGACAAAGCCCGCAAGGCCCAATGCTACCGTGACAATGCCGCCGACCATGAGGATGAGACCGACAACGCTGGTTGCCGCCGCTTCGACATTGACCATCGGCGTTCCGGCGAAGATCGCGCCCATAACCTCGCCATTTGTCTTCTTGATCGGCTGCAACGCGGCGGAATAATTGACGCCATCGAGATCGACGGGGCCGAAATAGGCATTGCCTGCCAGCAATTCCAGGCCCGCCGGGCTCGTGCTGGGAAGCACGGCCTCGACACCCCTGGTTCCGTCCTCACGCACGAGACTGGTGGTCTTGGCAACGAAGTCGCCGCCCGACGCCAGCACATAAATGGCAGCGTCCTGCTTGGTCACCCGGGTCACGGAATCGATGACTTCACTATCGTAGAACGGCGGAATCGCCCAGCTCTGGAACGTGGCAATCGTGCCGTCTTCGGCCCAATTCAGCACCGAGCCTGAAATGCGTCGCTCCAGGATAGTGGCCGCTACCCCCAGATTGGTCTGCTGCTGGACTGCACTCTCTTCCATCGCCCGCGCATGCAGGTTGAGATAGATCGATGCCGAGACGGCGGCGATGGACCCGATGATCGAAGCGAGGACCAGAACCAAAATGGTCGTGGTCATGCGCACATTGCCCATAAGGCGCGCGATGGACTTCATGCCTGTTTCCCCCATGCGAACGCGGCTCGGCCAAAAAGGCCCCACGCTGATTCGGCGCTAAAGCTAGGAGTTCCGGGTTACCGAAAGCTATACGCAGGCCAGTGCAATCGTTTTCAGGCAGAATTTTTCAGAAGAGCGAATAAATCCGAAACCGAACCGCCTGAAAACACGCCTGTCCGCTGACTAGAACTCGTTCCAGTCAGCGTCGATCGCCGCATTCCCCTGGTTGAGATAAGTCCGCGCCGCAGGCTTGGACACGTTTGCCACCATGGCCGGACGGGGCGGCGCAACGGCGCCACGCTGATCCAGCACGAAGATATCGACGATCTGGTCAAGCTGGCTCGCCTGCGCCTCGGTCTGTTCGATAGAGGCGTTCATTTCCTCGACCAGAGCCGCATTGTGCTGGGTCATTTCATCCATTTGCCGTACGGCGGAATTGACCTCGTCAATGGCTGAAGCCTGTTCACGGCTTTCCTTGGCAATGCCAATCATCAGTTCGCTTGAGGCACGAGCAGAATTAAGAATTTCCACCAGGCGGGCCGCCGCATCGGCCACAAGGCGCGATCCGCCCTTGACCTCGGTCGAGCTCTGCTCGATCAGCGCCTTGACGTCGCTCGACGCCTGCGCCGCCGATTGGGCGAGCCTGCGCACTTCCACGGCCACGACAGCGAAGCCCTTGCCCGCTTCGCCCGCACGCGCCGCTTCAACCGAAGCATTGAGCGCCAGCAGATTGGTCTGGAAGGCGATATCGTCGATCAGCCCGATAATATTGGAAATCTTGGCCGAGGACTGGGTAATGCGTTCCATGGCCTGGTTGGCATCGGCCATGACCTGGCCGCCATCTTCGGCATTATTGGTTACGCTATTGGCCACATTGCTGGCTTCCTTGGCGCGCTCGGCATTGACCATCACGGTCGATGCGAGCTGTTCCATGGCAGCAGAGGTCTCCTCGATCGTCGCCGCCTGCTTGGTGGTCCGCTCGGACAGATCATTGGCGCCCGACAGAATTTCACCCGTTGCCGTTTTGAGCGTCCGCGATGTCTCGCGCAACTGGCCAACGATTTCCGTCAGCTTTTCGGCGACCGCATTGGTGTCGCTCTTGAGACGGGCAAAGGCCCCGCGATAGTCACCCTCCATCCGGCGCGTCAGGTCCGTATGGGCCAGCGAGGAGAGCACCGAGCCGGTCTCTGTGAGGCCCCGATCCACCGTTTCCACCAGTTTGTTGACCGAACGGCCCAGCGCATTGAGTTCGTCATCGGGGAATTCGGCATCCACCCGCCGCGAAAAATCCCCGTCAATGGCTGCATCCACCACCTGCCCGAAGGCCCGCTGCAAATCCTGCATCATGGCGGCGCGCTCGGCCTGGCTGGCCACGATCCGCACCGCTTCGGCCTCGGTCATTTCATTGACCTTGAGGGCGTTCTCACGGAACACTTCGACATTGCGCGCCATGGCGCCGATTTCGTCATGCCGTTGCGCACCCTCGACCTCGACGCTCAGCTCGCCATTGGCCAGAGCCTCCATTGTATTGGTCAGTCTCGTGATCGGCCGACTGACCGAGCGGGCAAACAGCATGCTGACAGCCGCAGCGATCGCCAGAAGCCCGCCCCCGATCAGCAGCGTCATGTTCCGCATCTGCTCAACAGCCGCATAGGCCTCGGCCTCAGGTTGCACCGCAACCACGGCCCAATCCACATCGCCCACGCTCACGCTCTGTGCCCGCACCACCATGGGCGCGCCACGATAATCGGTGCTGATCCCTTCCCCGCCAACACCAGCAAAGGCGTTGGCGACGACATCGCTGCTTAGCGTCGTGGTGAGAACGTCTGCCTCTTGTGTACGCGGAGACTCAGTGCGCAGCAGGCCATCGGCACCCACCACGACCACTTCCCCGCTCGCGCCAAGCCCCGACAGGCTCGACACGCTATTGCTCATCGCTTCGGGCGAAATAGACAGGATCATCACACCTGTATTTTCGGCCTTGTCGTAGACCGGCATCGCCATGAAGCTTTGCGGCGTGCCTGCCGGTCCGTAAAACGAGAAATCGACAAAGGCGGCTTCGCCATCGGCCAGCGTGCTCGCTGCGGCAAATGCTCTTCCCAACCCAGACGGATCGGCGGTCACATTGCTGGCGAAATCAAGGTTTTTGGCGACCGAATAGACCACATCGCCCGCCACGCTGATCAGCAGCACGTCCGAATAATGCCGCTCCTGCATGAGCGTACGGAAACCGGGATGGAAACGCTTATGCGGCGCGTCATAGGTCGCGCCCTTGATATTGCTGTCCACTGAAGCGCGGTCTTCGGGATTGGGACTTTCGGTGACATAGGCGGACTGCAATTGCGCCGTTGCGCCATCACCCAGGCCCATGCGCAATTCATCCAGCGCGCGCGTCAGGTTCTTTATCGCCGTCACGGTGTCGGAGCGTTGCACGAACAGGCGCAGATCGACCTCGGCGCTCCCGTAATAGTCACTGACCAGCGAAGCTGCGGTGTTGAGCGAGGCCTGCATGGACTGCTCACGCTGCTCCTGCACAGTGCCAAGACCGATCATATAGCTGGAAATGCCGACACCGGCGCTGACCAGCAATGCCGAACCGATCAACGCCAGCGGCAGTTTCTGGGCGAGTTTCAGATGCGGAAAAATAGCCATGAGTAATTCTGCTCCCTATCGCAGCCTCATGCCGTGGCGCTGGGAGCGCCACCCATCCCCGGGGCATGGCCGCGCGACGCGATTTCATCGGTCGAATAGTGAAACGATACAGAAATGAGATTAATCACTTGTTACGGATAAATCCGTAGCCGCCCATTCTTGAGCAAGACGCAGATTGCACAACAGCAAAAACCCCCGCCAGAGGGCGAGGGCATTGCAGAACAGCGTGGCCGGACTTTATTTAGGTCAGCGCGCCAATCACCGCTTCAATGCGCTTCTTCATCGTCATCGCATCGAATGGCTTGATGATGTAATTGTTCACACCGAAAGAAATGGCTTCCTTGACCTGTTCCTTATCCGAGCGGCCAGTCGCCATGATGAACGGCATGGCCTGGGTTCGGGGATGCTTGCGGATAACCTTGAGCAGGGTCAGCCCGTCAATATCGTCCATATTCCAGTCGGAAATGATCAGGTCTACATTGGATTTTTCGAGCTTGCCCAGCGCGTCGCGCCCGGATTTGGCCTCGATGATATCCTTGAAACCCAACTGGGTCAGAATGTACTTGGCGATGCCGCGCATCGACTGCTGGTCGTCAACGATCAGGACGCTGACAGCGCTAGCTTTTGGCATGGTTCTTCTTACCTCTACGCGCCTGCGGCCTTCGGGCCGCACCTGAGCCTGACTCTAGGGGCCAAGCGTTACAAATCTCTCAACCGAGCCGAGCGGATTGTTTCGGCTGCTTTAAGCAGCCGATTTCAGCTTCACCAACGCATTGGCCAGCTTGGTGGCAATCTGCTCCAGCGGCGCCTGTTCAACAACGGCGCCTTCCTCGAAAGCCACACGCGGCATGCCGTAAACCAGCGCGGACGCCTGGCTCTGACCGACAGTATAGGCGCCTGCATCACGCATCAGCTTTAGCCCCCGCGCGCCATCCCGGCCCATGCCGGTCAGGATCGCCCCAACAGCCATCGGGCCGACAATCCTGGCGACGGATTCGAACAGCACATCGACACTGGGCCGATGCCCGCTTTCCAGCGCTTCCTGCCCCAGCCGACATTTGAGCTGGCCCGAAGACCGCTCGACACGCAGGTGATGATCGCCCTTGGCGACATAGGCATGGCCGGGCAGCAGCGGCATGCGATCCTCGGCCTCGACCACCTTGAGCGCACACAATTCATCCAGCCGCGCTGCGAAGCGCCCGGTAAAGCCAGCCGGCATATGCTGAGCGATGACCACGGGTGGGCAATCAGCAGGCAATTGCGACAACACGGCCCGGATTGCCTCGACACCGCCGGTCGACGCGCCCAGCGCGATCAAAGCGCCTTCCGGGGCCGCAGCAGTGCGCACAGCCAACTTGGGCGGATCGGCGCGGCTCGCCGAACGACCCCGCACATCCGACTTGGCAGCAGCACGGATCTTGTCACGCAGTCCCACCCCGAAGGCATCGAGACCCCCGGCAAATTCGGCGCTCGGCTTGGCCACGAAATCCACCGCGCCCAATTCAAGCGCCAGTAGCGTTTCGCTTGCGCCCTTCTTGGTCAGCGTCGACACCATCACCACCGGCGTGGGCCGCAGCCGCATGAGTTTTTCCAGAAACGCCAGCCCGTTCATATTGGGCATTTCAATGTCGAGCGTCACGACGTCAGGATTGAGGGCCTTGATCTTTTCGCGCGCATCGATGGGATCGACGGCCGTGCCGACCACCTGAATGTCGCCATCGCGCTCCAGCATACGGCCCAGCACCTCGCGGATAAGGGCGGAATCATCGACAACGAGAACCTTGATGCCCATCATGCAGCTCGCTTGCTCAGTTTTTCACGGCTTTGATAAATCGTCTTGCCAACAAGGCGGAAACCCTCTCCGCCCGCACCTAGATTTTCTGAATGCCCGATATAGAGGAAGGCCTCAGGCGCCAGCATCTTGGCAAAGCGCCCAAAAACCTCGCCCTGCGTCGGCTTGTCGAAATAGATGGCGACGTTCCGGCAGAAAATAGCGTCGAACGGCCCTTTCATAGGCCAAGGTCCGATCAGGTTCAGCGGCTTGAACGATACAAGCTCTCGCGCTGCAGCAGGAATGCGGATCGTGCCTTCACCGCCGCGCTCGAACAGGCGGGCCCGCTCGGCACTCAACCCGGACAATTCATTTTCGGGATAAACACCCATCGCCGCCCTGGCGATCACCGCCGTGTCGATATCTGTAGCGAGGATCTTGAAATCCCAGCGCTTGAGATCGGGGAAAGCCGATAGCAGATCGAGCCCGATCGTGTAGGGCTCCTGGCCCGTTGAGCAGCCCGCCGACCAGATGCGCAGCTTGGTACCGCGCGGTCTTTCCGCAATCAATCCGGCCACATGCGTACGCAAATGCTCGAAATGATGATCTTCGCGGTAGAACCGGGTGAGATTGGTGGTCAGCGCGTTGACAAAATCCTGTCCGTCTCCGGCAGAGGCGTTGCGTTCCAGGTGATCGACATAGGCATCGAAGCTGGGCAGGCCAAGCGCCCGCACGATCTTTGACAGGCGGGACACCACAAGGGTGCGCTTCGCGTCGGAAAGAGAAATGCCGGCGACCGAGTAAACCCTGGCCTTGATCCGCGCGAATTCCCGCTCGCTTAGGGAGAATTCCCCCTGTTCCATAAGACACCCCTTGTTCGCCGGTTTCTTCCGGCTAGCTGGCTGCACGGGAGACAAAAACGCTCTTCTGCGCGTCTTTATTGTCCACCGTGTCCGGCAATTCTGGCGGCTGGTTTAGAGCCGACTTTTCTTGCCCGTTCGCCGTGATATTGGGCGCATCATTGCTTAGATTGCGTAAATTCTCTTTGAGTGCCGCAGTAATTTTCTGCAATTGGCCGGTTTCTTCTATCCCGCTGCGTGCCTGAATGCGGCCCTTGTCCGCAATAATCCGGATATCCTTGGCAGACCGATTGGTCGTCTGCGCCAGTTGGCGAACCTCATCGGCCACCACCGCAAAGCCCGCGCCTTTTTCTCCGGCCCGCGCCGCTTCCACTGCCGCATTGAGCGCCAGAAGATTGGTCCGGAATGAAACATCTTCGATGCCGGCGCTCATGACGTCGATTTCATGGGTCATCCGGTCGATTTCCCCCACCAGCGTCTGCGTACGCGATGCGACCTCTTCCATGGTGCTGGCCAGCTTGCCTGCTTCCAGCCCGTCGCGGGTCATCTGCACCAGACGGGCTTCAAGCGCACTCAGGCGCTCGGCACTCTGCGCCAATGCCAGCTTGTCGCCATCTTCCGAAGCTTCCAACTGCGCGGCGCGCATTTCAAACTGGTTGAGCAGGGATTTTACCGCGTCCAGCTTGGCCTCAAGCGCCCGACGAAGCTGCTGCTCCTCATGCAACTCATCGATCAACGCCGTGAGCATGGCGACGACCTGCTCGCCTTCTGCCGCCAGCGGCAAGTCGGGATTGCGCGTCTGGTCGGTATCGCCCTGGAGTACGGAGCGGAACTGAGTGACGCCCTCATCAAATTTTTCGAGACTGCTATTGAGCAAAGTCAGGGCCGGATTGTCATGCGCCGCCGCCGCATCGAACCGGAAACTGCTCTGCCCCGCCCCGATCGCGCCAGCCAGAGCGTCGACATCGTCATCATCCAGATAATGCCCTGCCGGGCGCAGTTCGAGCGCATAACGACCCGAGGGAAGCGCGTGCCGGGCAATGGTCAGTCGCTTGTCGCCCACGAGAACCAACCCTTCTTCGGGCACGCCGCCTGCTGCCGCATAGCCGGGGCCGAGAAGAGTATCCAGACTTTGCCCCTCATGCACGCCGGGCGCCAATCGTTCGGCCCCCTGACTGATTGCCAGAATCGTGCCATCGGCATCGATCACCAGCGCGATGGATTCAAACGCACCAATGGCTGCACGGAAATGATTGGCCCGCTCTAGTCTGGTACCGAGCCGCCGCACGATAATGCCCATGGAAAGATCGTCTTCGGGTGCATCGATCAGGCCTGCCGCCCGCGCCCAGGCGACCATCTGCTTCTTGTCGAGCTGATCGACGAAGTGACCGGCGGCAAGGCTTCCCGCGACCGCCAGCGCCACCAGACTTCCCAATGCAGTAAACCAGCGCATGCCCGGCCCCAGCGCAAGCAGCAGACCGGTGGCAATAAGCATTGCGAGCAACCAGAAGCCCGCCGCGCCAAGCATCAGCTTGAAACCACGGCCATGCGGGCTCGAATCTTTCTGTGTTGCGGAACGGTCCGGCATGAAAAAATCATAAACGGACAATGGTTAACCAAATCTATCACCGAAGCAGCTCCGGTAAGATTTCCGTAACCCAATATTAGGAGGGAAGCAGTCGCCCTAGAACAATTCGATATCGTCCACGGGCGCAGGAACCACGATACGGCGGCGGGCCAGCGCGATTTCTTCCTTGGCCACATTGGCCCCCAATTCGCTGTCGAGGCGCTTGACGAAAGCCCGCCCCGAATGCGGCTTGAACAGAACCCGCCGCGCGTAAGTGCCGCCCAGGTCTTCGCTGGTCGCCACATAACCTTCATCGACAAGAAACTGGCGCACGAATTCGATATTTTTGGCGCCCACATCGTCCAGCGCCGCATTGATCTTGCCGCCTCCGAAGATCTTGATCTCGAGATTGGCTTTCTTGCCGGTGCCCTGGCTGAGCACCTTGTTGATCAATTGCTCCATGGCGAAAGCACCATAGCGCGCCGATGCACCATAGCGATCCTTGGCGGAACCGGATTGTTCGGCGAGCAGGAAATGGTTCATGCCGCCCACATTGGCGACCCTGTCGCGCACACAGGCCGAAATACAGGAGCCCAGCACGGTTGAGAAGGTAATGTCCGGCTGGTTTGCGACATGGCAATCACCCTGATGTACGGTCGTTACCACCCCACGATCGAATTCAGGCGGCAAGGAAGTCGGGAGAGCCATCTGTCGCGTTAGACCTTTGCGGACGAATTGACGCAGATGGTAGCGGAAAACTCGTTAGCCAATTGCTAACCAAGATAGCGAAGGTCGCTGGCGCGTTCCTGCACGGCAAGAAGAGATTTAGAATTGGCGGAATAAGGTGGCCGGATCAGGCTGGGGTAAACACCAATGTCATTGCAAAAACTGGCGAAAGAGCTGGACGAGACCGCGCGGCAGACCGCTTCCATGCTGGAAGGGATCACCGAGGCGCTCGAACTTCTCGCCGAAAAGCAATTGAGCCGCGACCCCACGATCAATGAAGCCGTGCAGTTGATCATCACGGCTATGCAGGGTCAGGACCGGATCGAGCAGCGTTGCCACAACATGGCTCTGGCCGTCCGCCAGTTCGCGCTTTTGCCTCCGACAGCACCGGACAGTGTCTATGACGAAATATGGGCCAGCCTAACCCTGGATGAACTCCGCGTTCCCGCCCTCTCCGGCATCGCCGCCCATCAGGCGCATGGCGACGCGGAATTGTTTTAAGGTCTCACATTCTGGCATTTCTCGCATAGCGACGCCGCAGAACCTTATAAATTTGGTTCGGCCCGACGATACGCTAGCCGGGTGCCTCAAGGCGACACGACAATAAAACTTGACGAAAAATATCAACTTAAATAGAGGTTCCATGGTTTATTACGGAGCCCGTTATGCCTTTGCCAAAACTGGCACTTCTCCTCGCCCTCCTCACAACACCGGTTGCAGCTGCGGACTTCCCGCAGGTCTTTGAACACCGGTTCGGGGAAACGACCCTCGCGTCAAAGCCCGAGCGCGTCGTGACCTTATCCTATATCGGCCAGGATCATTTTCTGGCTTTGGGCGTGGTGCCGGTTGGCACCCGCGACTTCTATGGCGATTATCCATATGCCGCCTGGCCTTGGGCTCAGGTGGCCCTCGGCGACGGAAAGCCGCTGCTTGTAGCTGATGAAATTTCATACGAGCAGATCGCCGCACTCAATCCCGATGCCATCGAGGCGATGTGGTCCGGCATATCTGAGGAGCAGTATGCAGAGCTCTCCAAGATCGCTCCCGTCGTGGCGGCAGAGTCCAGATTTACCAATTGGGACACGCCATGGGATGTCCAGGCACTCACCATCGGTCGCATTGTCGGACAGCAGGAAAATGCCGAGGCTAGTGTCGACCAGATCAATCAGCGCTTTGCCGATGTCGCGGCCGCCCATCCTGAATGGCAGGGCTTGAGCGTCGCCGTGGTTTCAGTTGGCGAGCAGGTCGAAGTCTACACCTCCAATCACGTCATCTCCAAGATGTTCGGGCAACTCGGTTTCGTGATCCCAGAAGCGGTCGCCGCGGCAGCGGAAAATGGCGCGTTCTATGTCGAGTTTTCGCCAGAAAACCTCTCGGCAATCGATGCCGACATTATCGTCTGGTTCAGTGTCGAGGACGACGCATCGGCCATCCAGAATCTGGTCCTGCGGGATCGCCTTGTCGCTCACGCAGAAGGCCGCGAGATTTTCACCGGCAAAGCGCTTTCGGGCGCCTTCTCCTTTGCCTCGGCGCTCAGCCTTGGCTATGTGCTCGATCACCTCGTGCCCGAGCTGGCGCTTGCCGCGGATGGCGACCCTGCCACGATCGTGCCCTCGGCGCGGGCCGCTGGTCTCACCGATTAGAATCGTTCAGCATCAGCCAACAAAAAGGGCGCTTGCGGCGCCCTTTTCCATTCCACGATAAGATGTGCGGCATTAGCCGTCCATTTTCGCGCCGGTCACCACCGCTTGCAGGTCGATCAGGCCGACCATGCGGCTGTCATCGGCACACGATGTGGGCGTCGTCGACAAGCTGGCATGCACGATAGCTGACGACTTCGCCTGAATATTTCTTCGCTTGCCATTTACCGTCGACTTCCTGGGCGGTCTGAAAAACTCCATCCCACCCATACGGGATGAGCGCCAGCCCGGCATCTGGATCGCCACTGGCAACCAGGGTAGGCGCATTTGTGTCCGAAACCGCTTTCTCTGCCGCCGGCGCATTGCGCGTGAGGCTTGCATTGGCTGAGCCGGGAGACGGAGAATTCACAATTGCCGCCAGGTCCGACGCACTGGCCATTTGCAATGCCGGACGATTGCTCCATGCGCTGACGCCATTGGACCGCATGCGCGTCCGCAAGGGGTCGAATTGTTCATAAAAGCTATCCAGCGTAAGGCCGAAGGCGTGTGCGAAGGCCTGACGCGTTGACCGGCCCGCCTTGATGTCTTCGGCAAGAATCCGAATGGACATCGCGCCATTGGGCGAGTTTTCGACAAGCCAGGACACGGCGAAATAGCCGACATGACCGGCCCAGGCGGGGGAATTGGTATTGCCGAATACAATCAGCGCGCTGTCCAGTTGCGCTCCGCGTGCGGCATTTGCCTGATGCCGCGCGATGTCGGTGAGGCTGGCCAGCCCGGCGTCGGCAATCGCATTGTAAGCGACATATTCAGCGATCCCTTCATTCAGCCAATCGCCCAGGGGTTGCTGGTAAATCGACATCGCACCGAGATAGGCCTGCCAGCCATGGGCGTATTCATGCACGACAGTTTTGATATTGTCTGTCCTTGTCGTCCATCCACGCCCCTGCGTGTTCTGGTTCCACTGGACGTTGGCGACATCGAAAAACGGCCGTGGCAGCAAATCGTTCTGCGCCGAAAGACCTGTCGCAACGCCGCCCCCCCCACCAGGCTCGGTATTTCCCTGCCCCGTGGCGACGACACGCACACGAATCTTCTCCGTGACGTCATCTGGAATGGCGCCCCCGAAATGGGCAGCAAGAAAGGTTTGGGCGAGCGCCAGCCCTTCTTGGATGTCTGCGACGGATTGGGCGGGAACATTGGCATCGACGAGAAAGGCAAAACCGGTATCGTCGGCGACATCGCCGAAACCCCGATATTCCGACATGCCGATTTTGACATAATGGGTCAGGGGGTCCATCCCTGATCCGGCCACATCCGGATTGGCTTCAAGATAGGCTGAAGTGTCGAACAGGGCGGATGGATCATAGCCCTCCTTCCAGCCCTGCCGCAGGTAGTGACCGAGCAGGTCAGTGCCGGTGCGCGGCGGCTCGGGCAATTGCCCAAGATAATACTGAGCATCAAAGAGCATGCTGCGACGGGCCGCCTCGACGCTGAAAAGCGGGTCGAACGGGGGATAGTCCTCCCCGGCAAAATCGCTGGCATATTTGGCTAGGCGCGGATCGCGTCGGGCCAGCGCTTCACACCAACTTGCAGCATTGTCTCGCGTCAGGGCATCACCCGGAATACGATTCTTCTCTCTGTGTTCTTCAAGCGCCCGGGCTGTCTTTCCCCCGAACAATCCATCCAGTGTACCGGGATCGAATCCGAGATCGCGCAACTCTCTTTGCACACAGAGAACCGCTGGGTCCGCCGCGAATGCCGACGTGTCGAACATAGCGACACTCATCGCGGCCAGGACCACGCTCTTGAACCGGGTCGAATGCTTCAAAGGCCACACAGGCAAATCCCCCTCGCTATTACAAATAAAGTCCCCAGAATATTGACGAACCAGCTTCACAATGAAGACGTTTTGTCAGTATTGCCAATTGAAGGTGGCATGAAAAGGAAAAAGGGCGCCTTGCGGCGCCCCTCAAACTCTCATCCGAACCAGCCCGGCCCTAGCCGTCCATTTTCGCGCCGGTCACCACCGCTTGCAGGTCGATCAGGCCGACCATGCGGCTGTCATGGGTGACGATGCCATTGAGCAGTTCGGTGTCGATGGCATTGCCTTCGGGCACATTGTGGATGTCGTCACGATTGACGGTGAGAATATCGGACACCGCATCGACCAGAATGCCGACCCATTTGTCGCCGACGCTCATCACCACCACGACGTGATTTTTGGTGGGCGAGGTCTGTCCATCGCCAAAGCGGGCGCGCAGATCGAAGATCGGCACGATAGTGCCGCGCAGATTGATCACGCCACGCACGAATTCGCGCGTATTGGGCAGCGGGGTCGCGCCATTCCATGCACGAATTTCGCGCACGGTGGTGATTTCCACCCCATAGGTCTGCTCGCCAATGGAAAAAGCGATCAACTGGAGAGTGTTCGCACCGGCAGCGGCCGTCTTGTCACTCATGTCGTCGCGCAGGCTCAACGCTTCCATTTTTCTGCCTTTCCAACGCCCGTCCTGGGCCATTGCCTCATATTACCGCGTCAGATAACGCCAATTTGTTAAAATCAGGCTGCATTCTGATGGATATGATTGGTGCGCAAACCCTGCACATCCACAATCAGCGCCACATTGCCATCGCCGAGGATCGTGCCGCCGGCAATGCCATCCACCCGCTCGAAATTCTCTTCCAGCGATTTGATCACCACTTGCTGCTGGCCGATAATATCGTCCACCACCAGAGCCGCTTTCTGGCTGCCCTCGGTCTCGCACAGAACCACGAACTGATCGTCCGGCGGATTGCTGGCCGAAAGGCCGAAGCGCTGACCCAGATCGATGACCTGCACATATTCGCCGCGCACCTGCAACACCCGGCCACCCGAGGGCACGCGCTCGAAATTGGCTCTGGAGCACTGCATGGTTTCAACGATCGAGGAGAGCGGCACCACATAGGGACTATCGCCAACCTTGACCAGCATGACATCGAGCACGGCCAGCGTCAGCGGCAGGCGCAGCGTCATGCGCGTGCCCTTGCCGGTCCATGAGCGGACATGCACCGAGCCGCCGATTTTCTTGATATTGGACAGCACCACGTCCATGCCGACACCGCGCCCGGAAATATCGCTCACCGCCTCTGCGGTGGAGAAACCCGGCGCAAAGATCAATTGATCGATCTGTTCGTCAGTCGGCGTGATGTCGGGCGCCACGATCCCCTTGTCGCGCGCCAGTCTGAGCACCCGCTCACGATTGATACCGGCACCATCATCTTCCACGATGATGAGAATATTGCCGCCTGCCTGCTCGGCCGACAGCCGGATCGTGCCGGTTTCGCCCTTGCCGGCAGCAAGGCGCGTTTCCGGCGATTCGATGCCATGATCGGCCGAATTGCGGATCATATGCGTCAGCGGATCGGAAAGCTGCTCGATCACCGTCTTGTCGATTTCGGTGTTCTCGCCAATGGTTTCGAGCTTGATCTTCTTGCCGGTCTTGGTTGCCAGTTCGCGCGCCAGGCGCGGCATGCGGCTGAACACCGATTTCACCGGCTGGGCGCGGATTGCCATCACCGAGTCCTGCAAGCCTCGTGTCGTCTGCGCCAGCACTTCGAGCCCGCGCACCAATTCGGTATAGCGGGCGCGCAGCGTCTCATCCATCTGCTGGGTCAGCATGGACTGGGTAATGACCAGCTCGCCCACCATGTTGACGACGCGATCCACCTTGTCGAGATCGACGCGGATCGATTGCACGCCAACCGAGCGATGATTGTCATCGCCGTCACCCGAAGCGGGCAAGGCCTTGGCGGCAGGCGGGGCAACAGGCTTCGGCGCCGGAGCGGGCACGGGCGCACTCGGCATGATCTCTTCGGCCAGCGCCGCAAAGCTGAGACCCGGTGCTTCCTCAAAACTATCCTGTGCGCTCACCGGAGCTGGCTCCGGCTCGGGGGCAAAGTCTGGAGCAACCAGCGCGTCATCCAGGAGCTCGACCTCGACAACAGGCTCGGTCGACGGGGAGATTTCATCCTCGGTCAAGGCCATGAGGCTCGACAGGTCGGGTTCCACCGGCTCAACTTCAATGGACATATCGGCTTCGCCGGATAGATCGCCGAGATCGAACGTCACTGGAGCCGCACCGGCCTGCGTGATGATGATGTCGCAATCGCCATCAACAAATTCAAAGACCTCGCGGATCGCGGCTTCGGTGAGTTCTGGCGCGGAAAGCGTTATTTCCCAAGCGCAATAGACCGCAAAGGGTTCAAAATCGGAAAGCGGCGGCACCTCGCCGAGCTTGGGACGCACCTGCATTTCACCCAGAGCCGCCAGTTCGCGGAACAGGAGAAGTGGGTCGTTGGCGCGGGCATAAAGCGCACGATGTGGCGTGAAGCGGATTTCCCAGCTTCCATCAGCAATTTCCATGGGGGCGGCCTCGAAGGCATCCTCGACCGGAGCTTCGCCAGCGACCACACTGCCGATATTGACCATGACCGGGGTGAAATCGATATCGAAATCCTCGACGGGATCACCCCCTTCATCGTCCTCACCAGCGCTTTCCCCGCGCGCCAGCGCATCAAAACGGGCTTTTTCCTCGGCACCGTAGTCGGCGGGAAGCGCCTCGCCCGACTGGGCCGCATTGACGTGGTCGGCCACAATATCATTGGCGCGAATACACAGGTTCACCACTTCGTCGGTGAGTTCGATCCGCCCGTCGCGCACATAATCGAGCAGTGTTTCATAAGCATGGGCGAAGCCCACCAGCGCCGAAAACCCGAACGCGCCCGCACCGCCCTTGACCGAGTGAATGGCGCGGAACACGGCATTGAGCCGGTCAGCATCACGCTCGCCGGCCTCGATGGCGGCAAACTGCTCCTCCAGCTCGGTCAGAAGCTCGGAACATTCGTCGAAATAGGTCGCTTTGAAATCGTCGAGGTCGCTCATCTGCGTTTCATCCAACCCTTCTGGGTTCGGTTCTGGTCAATGCACGACACGGTGGATCACCGAGATCAGCTTCTCAGGGTCGAAAGGCTTGACGATCCAGCCCGTGCCGCCAGCGGCCTTGCCCTGATCGCGCTTGTCCTGGCTGGTTTCGGTGGTGAGGATCAGAATCGGCAATGAATTGTGCAGGCCCGTGGCGCGCACATTCTTGATGAACTCGATCCCGTCCATCACCGGCATATTGATGTCGGTGATCACCACATCGACGCTCTCGGCCTTGAGCATGTCGAGCCCTTGCTTGCCATCTTCGGCCTGCAACACCTCGAAACCTGCATTGGAAAGCGTGTGGTGCAGCATGGCCAGAATGGTCCGCGAATCATCCACGGTCAGTACGCGCAGCGTCATTGTTTCATCATCCCCGAAAACTGGGCTCCCAGACCCAGTCGCTCGATGGCGGCAAGCATGGCCGCGCTCGGCGTCGCAACAGCAAATTCAAAATGGTTTCTTCGGGCCGTTTCAGCGGCACTGACCATGAGCAATATCCCATTGGTCGACACCCGCTCCACCGCACCGGCGCCCACGATGACCGAACCCTCTTCGAGAGCATCGGCGAGCTGGTCGCGGATCGCGTCAATGGCATCGAGATCGATGATTGCTGGCAGCTCGAAAGCTGTACTGGTCTTGTCTGCCATGCTTGGCCTGCCCCCGGAGTTCTCTCCAGAGGGTATATTCAGCGGGAACGGTTTAAGAATTGCTAACTATGCGCCGTCCCGCAGGGCCAAGCGCGCCGGTGGGGCGATTGGAGGGGCATAGGCCATGAGACCTACGGTCGAATGGCACGCCGCTTCCGCATACACAGTGCCACACTCGCGCAGGCACAAAAGGCTCCTCATAGGGAAACCCTTGCCCCAGCCCCCGCGTGGGTCTATCGCATGCCCACCAGCTGATTGGACCGCCCCATGCCCCCAAAAATCGCCCTGACCGGCATTGCCCGTGACCTCGCCGCCCGCGCCGAAGCCGGCAAGACCATTCGCGTCGGCGTCATCGGTTCGGGCGAGATGGGCACCGATCTGGTGACGCAAATGAGCCTGATGACCGGTATCGAAATGGCCGCCATCGCCACGCGCCGCCCCCATACCGCGCTCGACGCCATGAAGATCGCCTATGGCGACGATTCCATGGGCCGCGAGGCCGATAGCCCGGCCCAGGCCCTGGCCGCCATCGAAGCGGGCAAAATCGCCATCACCTCTGCCGAAACCCTCGTCACCACCCCCAATATCGATGTCGTCATCGATGCCACCGGCAAGCCCGGTGTCGCCGCCGATTACGATCTGCTGGCCATGGAGCATGGCAAGCATCTCGTCATGATGAATGTCGAGGCCGACGTGACCATCGGCCCCTATTTGAAGGCGCAGGCTGACAGGCTCGGCGTGGTCTATTCGGTCGGCGCAGGCGACGAACCCAGCTCCTGCATGGAACTGATCGAATTCGTTTCCGCCCTTGGCCTCGATATTGTCGCCGCTGGCAAGGGCAAGAACAATCCGCTCAAACACGATGCCGTGCCTGACGATTACCGCGAGGAAGCAAGCCGCCGGAACATGAATCCGCGCATGCTGGTCGAATTTGTCGACGGGTCTAAGACCGCCGTCGAAATGACCGCCATCGCCAATGCCACCGGCCTTGTGCCCGACGTGCCGGGCATGCACGGCCCGGCGACCAATCGTGACGATATGGCCAAGGTGCTGATCCCCAAAGCCGATGGCGGCATTCTCAATTCATCGGGCGTCGTCGATTTCACCATCGGCAAGGGTGTCGCGCCCGGCGTCTTTGTTATCGTCAAGGCAGAACATCCCCGCATCATCGAGCGTATGGACGATCTCCATATCGGCCACGGACCCTATTACGCCTTCTTCCGACCCTATCACCTGACCAGCCTTGAAGTGCCGTTGACCTGCGCCCGCATCATGCTGACCGGGCGCCCCGACATGGTGCCCCTGCCTCGACCAGTGGCCGAAGTCTGCGCTGTCGCAAAACGCGATCTTCATCCGGGCGACAGCCTCGATGCCATTGGTGAAACCTGTTACCGCTCCTATGCCATGACCGGTACGGATGCCCGCGCCGCCGGGGCGGTTCCGGTCGGCCTGCTCGAAGGCGGCAAGGTCACGGCACCGATCAAAAAGGGTGCATTGCTGACCCGCGCCAATGCCCAGCCCGACACCAGTACCCGCCTCTACGCCCTGCGACAGGCGCAGGATGCGATGCTCGGCTATTGAGTATTGCGCTATTCCGCGTCGATTTCCTGCACCAGCGGCAAGGGATAGCGCTTGCGTGGCGGCAGCTTGTGAACGACGAGGCCCAGCAGCACCAGCAGGCAGCACGACAGGAAGAGTACGCCGAAGAGCGTCAGCGCGTCGACCGGCCCGGAATAGGCCAGCAATGGCACAGCGGCGGCGGGGGGATGGGTCACCCTGAGCACCAGCATGATCAGCACAGCCAGTCCCACGCCCAGCGATGCCAGCCACCAGGGCTCGGGCACCACTTGCATGGCGAGCACCGCAATCACCGTGCCGATGAGATAGCCGGCAAAGACATTGATGGGCTGCGCGCCCGGTGACGTCGGCTGCCCATATATCAGCAATGCCGTCGGACCCAGCGGAGCCAGCAAAAGCGGCAGGCCGGTTGCCGCCGCCAGCGCACCGATCAGCGTCACGCTGAGCGTGGTCGCGCTGACCGATTTGGCATGGACACGCCAGTCATGGCGCGGTTCATGCCGCGCAATATAGCGGGAGAGTAGGGGATGCATGTCGGGGAACACAGGAAAGGGACCGCCCGCCTATAGCGGCCGACGGCCCCCGTTTCCAGCCCTACCAAGGATGCAGGCGAATTTAAGCGCCACGAATGGCGATTTTGCCCTTACGGCCCGGTTCGCTGCTGGCGCGCGCTGCCTCGGCGACCTGATCGATAGAATAGGTGTTTTCGATTTCAAGCTTGAGTGCTCCGGAGGCGGCATCGCGCACAAGCTCGCTCAGAAGCTCCCCGATCCGCTCTGGCTTGACCGGTGGTCTGGCACCCCAGAAACCCCTGACCTTAATATTGCGGAAGATCAGATCGCCCGCTGAAACTGTGAGGGGCTCGCCGGTCATCGCGCCAAAACTGATGAGCTCCGCCCCGTCCGCAAGGATCGAGAGAAGCTGCTCGGCGCCATGTCCACCCAGCGATTCCACGCCGCGAACGATTGGTGCGCCCTTGGTGATGGCTGCAACCTTGTCCTGCCAGCCTTCGCTTTCGGTGGCGACAATATTGGTATTCCCGATGGCGACCATGTCCTGCACAGCCGCTTTGCGTCGCACCAGCCCCAGAACGTTGATGCCCTTTTCAGCGCCATATTGAGCGAGAAGCTTACCCACCGCGCCATTGGCGGCATTGATGGCGATCCATTCGCCCGCCTTCACATTGAGCACGTCAATCAGCATCTTGGTCGAAAGCGGCATGGCGACCAATTGGCAAGCAGTCTCATCATCGACGCTCGCTGGCACCGGCACCAGCCGGCGCGCGTCGGCAAGGTAAAACTCCGCCCAGGTCTGTTCCGCTGAACCGGCAACGCGCTGACCAACCGTCAGATTGGTCACGCCATCGCCAAGAGCCGCGACCACGCCGACCGCCTCTGTACCGCCAATAGCAGGCAGGGTGGGGCGCAGGCCGTAATTGCCCGCGACCGTCCAGAGATCGTGATTGTGAATAGGCGAGAGAACCATCTTCACCAGCACCTGCCCGGGACCGGGCCTTGGTGTCTCCACGCTCTCGGATTGCAGAACTGTTTCGGGCGTGCCGAACTCAGAATAAACCGCGCGCTTCATTGGTCGGCTCCTTGTTGTGGAGCTGCTGACATAGGCCGATTGACCTATAGGTCAACCCTGCCTTGCCTTCGGCTCGGGCATGGATTATTTGCTGACTAGATTATTCAGGATTTGATCATGACCGAAGCCATCGACCCACGTGCCCCCCAGCGTGTCCGCCACGAAACCCGTATGCGCCTGCTGACGGTCGAAAACATTACCGATATCACCCCGCTTATGCGTCGTTTCCGGCTCAAGGGCGACATGGAAGGCTTCGCCTCGCCTGGCCATGCCGATCATATCAAGGCGTTTTTCTTTCCGGCTGGCGTCATGCCGCTCCTGCCGCCCATTGGTCCCAATGGCGCTGAATTTCCGCCCGGCACCCGACCCGAAATGCGCGATTACACCCCGCGCTACTGGAACGTGGCCGAAGGCTGGATCGAGCTTGATTTCGTGCTCCATGGCGATGGCCCTGCCTCTACCTGGGCTGCGAATGCCACGCTTGGCAGCACCTTGGTCATCGGCGGCCCGCGCGGCTCGCTCGTCACGCCCATGGCATTCGATTTCTATCTTCTGGCAGGCGACGAAACCGCTCTTCCGGCCATTGGCCGGCGCATCGAAGAACTGCCAGCTGCCGCAAAAGTGATCGCTGTCATCGAAGTCGACAACGCATCCGAAGAACAGCGCTTCGAGACCAGGGCCGTGTTGAACCTGATCTATGTCCACCGCAAAGGCGCTGCCGCAGGCACGACCAGCCTTGTGCTTGAAGCGATTAAGGCGGCAGATCTCCCCGACGGGGTCGGCTATGGCTATATCGCGGGCGAAGTGACCATGGCCAAGGCCATCCGCGCCCACCTTACCGAGGCGCGCGGCTTTGCCAATGAATATGTCAAAGCTGCAGGCTATTGGCGTCTCGGCGTCGCCGATGCGCAAGAGGATCACTAGGCCCGGCTAACACTGCGAGTTCCACTCACTGTGTCCATCCCGCTAGAGACCGGGATGGACTAGGCGGTCAGCGGCTGGCCCCCAACGAATTGCACTGCTTTGCCGCCCGCCTCGATGCCGCGCGTCAGGCAGGCAACAAGGTCCTCACCCGCCATCAGCGCCGCGATGAAACCACCGGCAAAGGCATCCCCAGCCCCGGTCGTGTCCAGCACGCTGACGATGGGAGCGGCCATGCTATGGCTGATGCCATTCCTGTCACCCACGGCAGCACCAAAACGCCCGCGCTTGATCACCACATGGGCAAATTGGCTGCCCAGATTGCGCATCTGTTCTTCGAACTCGGCTTGCCCGCTCAGCAATTCAGCTTCGCTTTCATTGGCAAACAGCCAATCGGCCTCGCCCACCCATTCCCTGAACAGATCGGGCCCGACTTCTTCCAGAAATCCCACCGAGGCCGGGTCGATGGCAATGCCTATGCCTCTCGCCCGCGCCATTTTGAGCACGGCCTGTACCGCAGCACGCGGCCCATTGGCAAAAAAACTGTAGCCTGAGACCACGATCAGGCCGACGCCCTCGAACAGGTCATCAGGAAAGCCTTCGGCGCCCAGATTGAGATTGGCGCCTCTATCAGTGAGGAAACTGCGCTCTCCGTTTGGATCGAGCAGGGTCACCAGCACGCCCGAAGACAGGGTGTTATCGCCCGCCAATACTGGTATGACCCCTCGCCCGCGGAAATAGTTCTCGTACATGGCCTTGTCGTCCATCCCGACACGGGCGGCGAACAGCACCTCGGCTCCGGCAGCGGCTAGCCAGACGGCCTGATTGGCGCCCGACCCGCCTGGCCTGTTGCGGATTTCCGCGCGCCGGTCCGAGCCGATGACAATGGGGCCTTCGGGCCGCACGATGATGTCAGTCATGACATCACCGATAACGACAACCCGAGAACTCATGCTTTTGGACCGACCAGGGCTACGGCAATCTGGGCGGCGACTTTGGCATTGTTCTTGACCAGTGCAATGTTGGATTCGAGCGACTTGCCGCCGGTCAATTCGAACATGCGCTGCAACAGGAAGGGCGTCGCTGCCTTGCCCTTGATCCCTTGCGCATCCGCATCGGCCAGCGCCTGCTTGATGAAGCCCTCAATGGCCGAAGCCTCCCAGGCATCCGCCTCCGGGATGGGATTGGTGATTAACACGCCACCCATGCCCAGATCGGCCTGAATGCGCAGCATGCTGGCAATGCCCGCTGCATCATCGAACCGCTGATCGACCTTATAGCCGCTGGTCCGCGCCCAGAAGGCCGGGAAATCATCGGTGCCGAAGCCGAGAACCGGCACGCCATTGGTTTCGAGCACTTCGAGCGTCTTGGCGATATCGAGGATCGACTTCGCCCCGGCGCAGATCACTGCCACCGGCGTCCGGCCCAGCTCTTCAAGGTCAGCGGAAATATCGAAGCTGTCTTCTGCGCCGCGATGCACGCCACCGATGCCGCCGGTTGCGAAAATGCGGATATTGGCAAGCGCGGCAATCTGCATCGTGGTCGCCACGGTGGTGCCGGCCATGACGCCATTGGCCAGGAGACTCGCCATATCGCGCCGACTGGCCTTGGCCGCCTTGTGACCTTCCTTGGCCAGCGTCTCCAGATCGTCACCTGAAACGCCTACCTTGAGCTTGCCAGCCATGATGGCGATGGTCGCGGGAACCGCACCATGAGCGCGCACCACATCCTCCACTTCACGGGCCATGGCGAGGTTTTGCGGATAGGGCATGCCATGGGTGATGATGGTCGATTCCAGCGCTACGACGGGCTTACCTGTAGCAAGAGCCTCGGCAACTTCGGGCGAAATGGAAAGGTAGGATTGGGCAGACATGAAACGAACTCCACAAACGGCGCCTGGCCAGTCGATTGCCGGGCAGATTTATCCCGCTTGTGCGCCTGCGCAACACATGGGTCAAGACCTGCAAATTGTTGTGCAACAATCCCTTGTGGCGCTAGGGATTTGGCGATAATTTGCCCCTCATTGAAGCGGGAAAGGGCACTTCGCTGACCAAGATTGTTGATGGCGCGCTGTTTGCGCCTCGATGTGAGCCCGGCTCCGGGCAAATTGCAGCGACTAAGCCGGCCGCCTTCGGGCGCGCATCCGCAGTACACTCCCAGATTCTGCCTTCCGATATTCCGGGTTCTCAAAGATGAGCCCCCGGGGCTGAGCCGCGGCTCTTTCCGCGGAATTGCGCCCAAGCGCGCAGAACCGGCCGTCCACGGACGCCAATCGCCTCCATCCCGGTCCCCACAGGAGACTCAAATCATGAAAAAGTCGCTCGCCATTGCCCTTGGCGCACTGCTGGCCGCCAGCCCCGCCATCGCCCAGGAAGAAGCCGTTCTGAACGTCTATAATTGGTCCGACTACATTGCCGAGGACACGATTGCCAATTTCGAGGCAGAGACCGGCATCAAGGTCAATTACGACGTCTACGACAATAACGAGATCGTCGACGCCAAGCTCCTCGCAGGCAATTCCGGCTATGATATCGTCGTGCCCTCCGGCAATTTCCTCGAACGCCAGATCAAGGCCGGGCTGATCCTGCCGCTCGACAAATCCAAGCTCACCAATCTGGGCAATCTCGACCCCGCCGTCATGGCTACTGCCACCGCGCAGGATCCCGACAACGCCCATGCCGTGCCCTATATGATCAACACGATCGGCCTCGGCTACAATGTCGAGAAGGTCCAGGCCGCTCTCGGCGCTGACGCCCCCCTCGATAGCTGGGACCTGCTGTTCAAGCCGGAAGTCGTCGAAAAGCTCGCCTCCTGCGGCGTGGCTGTCCTCGACTCTTCCTCCGAAGTCATGGGCATCGCCAATCATTATCTCGGCCTCGACCCCAATTCGGAGTCGAGCGAAGACCTCGCCAAGGCCGAAGAGCTGATGAATTCCATCAAGCCCTATATCCGCTACTTCCACTCGTCCCAGTACATTGACGATCTGGGCAATGGGGAAATCTGTCTGGCACTTGGCTATTCCGGCGACATCTTCATCGCATCGGACAATGCCGGCGACGGCGTCGACATCGAATATCTGATCCCCAATGAGGGCGCGGCGACGCTGTTCGACTTCCTGGCCATTCCCGCCGATGCCCCGCATCCGGAAAACGCCCACAAGTTCATCAACTACATCCTCGAACCCGAGGTCGTGGCTGCCATTACCAATTACGTCTATTACGCCAACCCGAACCTGCCGGCGCTGGAATTCGTGGACGAAGAAGTGAAGTCCAATCCGGGCATCTATCCGCCCGAAGAAACCATCGCCAAGGCCTTTGTGATGCAGGCGCACAGCCCCGATTACGAAGAGACCTTGACCCGCACCTGGACCCGCATCAAAACGGGCCAGTAATTCTCAATATGAGGGGCGGCCCCGAGCCGCCCCTTCACTCTTTCGGGCAGACCGTCATGGCCAAGAAACCCCAGCTCGCAGTCGATACGCGTCCATGGCGTGATACCGCCAATAACAAGCCCTTCGTGCGGATCAAGAACGTCACCAAGAAATTCGGCGACGTCTCGGCGGTGCATGAGGTTTCGCTCGATATCTACCGCTCCGAGCTGTTCTGCCTGCTCGGCGGTTCGGGTTCGGGTAAATCGACGCTCCTGCGCATGCTCGCTGGTTTCGAGACGCCCACGTCTGGCATTATCGAGATCGACGGTCAGGACATGACCGAAGTGCCGCCCTATAATCGGCCGGTCAACATGATGTTCCAGTCCTACGCCCTGTTCCCGCATATGTCGGTCGAGCAGAATATCGCCTATGGCCTGAAACGCGACCACCTCCCCAAAGCCGAGATCGAAGCCCGCGTTGCCGAGCTGCTGGCCCTCGTCAAACTGCAGGATTACGGCAAGCGCAAGCCGCACCAGCTTTCCGGCGGGCAGCGCCAGCGTGTCGCTCTCGCCCGCGCCCTTGCCAAGCGCCCCAAATTGCTGCTGCTCGATGAGCCGCTTGGCGCGCTCGACAAGAAGCTGCGCGAGGAAACCCAGTTCGAGCTGGTCAAGATTCAGGAAAGCCTGGGCGTTACCTTCATCGTCGTCACCCATGATCAGGAAGAGGCGATGACGCTGGCCACCCGCATCGGCGTCATGAATCAGGGCGAAATCGCCATGATCGGCGAGCCGACCGACGTCTATGAATATCCAAACTCGCGCTTTGTCGCCAATTTCATCGGCTCAGCCAATATGGTCGAAGGCACCGTCACCGAAGACGAGCCCGATCATGTGCGCATCCACTCGGCCGAGCTAGGCTGCGACATCTATGTCGGCCACGGCGTCGATTGCGCCCCCGACCAGATCCTGTGGTGGGCCATCCGGCCCGAGAAGATGATCCTCAGCCGCGAGCGTCCCGAGGGCGTGCAGGGCGCGAATGTCGCCACCGGCATTGTCGAGGAAATCGCCTATCTCGGCGACATTTCGCTCTATCAGGTGGCGCTTGAAGGCGGCAAACGCATCCGCGTCAGCCAGACCAATTCGGTCCGCGGCAATCCCGACGCCATCACCTGGGAAGAAAAAGTCTATGTCACCTGGGACGACAATGCCGGCTCGGTGTTGACGGTATGACCACCTCGCACGAACCCACCTATCCACCGCCCCGCCGCTTGCGTCCCTGGAACGCCGTCGAAAAGCGCCTCGCCAAGGTCGGCATTACCGGGCGCATGCTGGTGCTGGCCGCGCCGGTCATCTGGCTGCTGGTTTTCTTCCTCATTCCGCTCTTTGTGGTCTTCGGCATTTCGCTGACCACAAAGCAGTTCGGCCGCCCGCCATATTCGCCTCTCCTCACCACCGAGGAAGGCACGGTGCAGCTCACGCTGCATTTGAACAATTACATTCGCCTGTTCACCGACAATCTCTATGTCGCGGCCTATCTTTCCTCGATCCGTATCGCCGCCATCGCCACCATCATCACGCTGCTGATCGGCTACCCCATGGCCTATGCCATCGCCCGGGCTCCCGGTCAGTGGCGCAATGTGCTGCTGATGCTGGTCATCCTGCCCTTTTTCACCTCGCTGCTCCTGCGCGTCTATGCGCTGACCGGCTTCATGCGCGGCAATGGCGTCATCAATCAGTTTCTGGGCCTGTTCGGCATCGAGCCGCTGGTGATGATGCAGACCGATTTCGCGGTCTATGTCGGCCTCGTTTATACCTATCTGCCCTTCATGATCCTGCCGCTCTACACCAATCTGGTGAAGCTCGACGATTCCCTGCTGGAAGCCTCCGCAGATCTCGGCGCGCGCCCCCTGCGTACCTTCCTCACCATCACCTTGCCGCTTTCGCTGCCTGGCATTGTGGCGGGCTCGATGCTGGTCTTCATCCCGGCCATTGGCGAATTCGTCATCCCCTCGCTTCTGGGCGGGCCTGAAACCCTGATGATCGGTCGCGTTCTTTGGGACGAATTCTTCGCCGCAACCAATTGGCCCCGGGCTGCTGCCGTCGCCTGTGCCATGCTGGTCGTCGTCGTCGTGCCCATCATGCTCTTGCAGCGGGCGCAAAACTCGGTGGTGGAGAAATAGCCATGTTCAAACGAGGCTGGTTTCTGCCCATTGCCGCCGTTCTCGGGTTTTCCTTTCTCTATGCACCCATCGTGTCGCTGGTTTTGTTCTCCTTCAACGAGAACCGGCTGGTGACGGTGTGGACCGGCTTTTCGTTCAAATGGTATGGCGAATTGTTCCGCGATCCGCAGATGATCAACGCTGCTATCCTCAGCCTGCAAATCGCGGCCATCGCCGCCACCATCGCTCTGGTGCTCGGCACGCTGGCCGCTGTCGCCCTTGTGCGGTTTCGGCGCTTTAAGGGCCGGACCCTGTTTTCCGGCATGGTTTCGGCCCCGCTGGTCATGCCAGACGTCATTACGGGCCTCTCCCTGCTCCTGCTTTTTGTCGCCATGGAGAGCGTCCTCGGCTGGCCGCAGGGTCGGGGCATCCTGACCATCGTCATTGCTCACGCCACCTTCTGCACCGCCTATGTAGCGGTGGTGGTGCAATCGCGCCTGTCCGATTTCGACCGCTCGCTCGAAGAGGCTGCGATGGACCTCGGCGCATCCCCGGTCCGCACTTTTTTTGACATCACCCTGCCCATCATCGCCCCCGCTCTGGTCTCGGGCTGGCTGCTCGGTTTCACGCTCTCGCTCGACGATCTCGTCATCGCCAGCTTCGTGTCCGGCCCCGGTTCATCGACCCTGCCCATGGTGATCTTCTCGAAAGTCCGCCTCGGCGTTTCTCCAGACGTCAATGCGCTGGCCACCATCATCATCGGCATCGTGGCGCTGGGCGTGCTCACCGCCACCATCATCCAGCTCCGCTCGCGCCCCAAAAAGGCGCGGGCCTGAGGGCTGATATTGGAGCTTTGACAGAAAAACTGTCGATCTCAGCGCTGTTCTTCACCATTCATGCGCGCTTTCCGCGCTTGCTCAGCCATGTTTGCAATCCGACGTTTCAAGGTCTGGTTCTCTTTGGTTAAGCTGTCGCATGTCATGCGAATTTGCCTAATCCGCGCTTCTGCCGCCGCATGCTCGTCGATGCCGTAGCTATAGACTCTATGGACCTCAACCACTTTGCCGGGGGTTTCTTCCTGGTTGAGCAGCGCCCACCATGTGGTGCCGTGACTTGTAACGAGCCGATGTGCCGAAAGCGCTGCCGCAGCGCGCTCGCCTGCATGTTCTGAACCGAGCATTCCCAGCACCCGGACAAGCTTTCTCATAGAAGCGGTATTCAAGGTGTCCTCCTTTTCAGTCCAGAAAAATGAGGAAACATCGCTATTCAAACCAGAGCGAATTAGGCATAGCAGGTGCAAGCTAGGGCACCTTGCTTAAATAGCAGAATTTGATAGTCTAGGATCAACGGAAAGCCGTTTTCTAAAAGCGTGCAATGACGTCGATGTTGAGCGTTCCCTTTTCTCAACGACGAATTTCCCTTCCTGACATCTGCTCATTTCCTCGGAAGACCGCTGATTTGCTGGCCTAGCACCTGACGGGCTGGGCGCATCGAAGCCTGATTGATGTCCGCTATCGCGCAAGCGAAACAGTCAAGCATACGGTCGAAACGGGGTCGGAAACCGCCCCTCCCACGCTCCAATTTTTCGTGACTAGACACCCCCCAAAATCAGGCGCACACTCTCCTCATGTTCAACCAATGAAAAGGAGGTGATCCAGTGTCTTATGAGATTTTGGCTCTTGAGGAAGGTCTGGGTTTTCGTGTGTTGACTGGGAGTGATCTCGGCTAACAACACGCCTCCTTAGGCTCTCAAAGCCTTTAAACTCAGGGAAGGGCTGCTCTTTGGAGCGGCCCTTTTCTGTTTCTGCGTGCGGCTTTGCGCCTGCAAGGCTTGACGAAAGCCACCACTCCATTGATATCCCTGCCGACCAAACCCAATGGAGGCAGCGATGCCCTCGGCCAATTTCGTCCTGACCCTCTCCTGCGCCGATCGCCCCGGCATCGTCGCCGCCATCACCACCGAACTGGCCGCGCTCAATGCCAATATTGCCGAGAGCAATCAGTTCTGGGATCAGGAAACCGGTCGCTTCTTCATGCGCCTGGCCTTTGCCGCGCCGGAAGCCGTCAGCCGCGACAGCATCGAAAAGGCCCTGAAGTCACCTATCGAGCGCTTCGATATGAAGACGGCATTGTCCGATGAAAGCCGCAGGAAGCGTCTGGTCATCATGGTCAGCAAATTCGACCACACGCTGCTGCATCTGCTCTACCAAATCCGCGTCGGCTGGCTCGACGCCGAAGTCGCCGCCATCATTTCGAACCACGAAGATACGCGCAAAATTGCCGAGGACGCGGGCATCCCGTTCCATTATCTGCCGGTCACGCGCGACACCAAATCGGCTCAGGAAGCCCAGGTTCTGGAGCTGGTCAAATCATCAGGCGCCGATCTGGTTGTCCTCGCCCGCTATATGCAGGTGCTCTCGGACAATCTCTCCACCCGGCTTTTTGGGCAGGTGATCAATATTCACCATTCCTTCCTGCCCAGCTTCAAGGGCGCCAAGCCCTATCATCAGGCCCATGAGCGCGGCGTCAAAATCATCGGTGCGACGGCCCACTACGTTACCCCCGATCTCGATGAAGGTCCGATCATCGAGCAGGAAACCGCTCGCGTCACGCATGCGCTCAGCGCCGATGATCTGGTCGCGGCGGGCCGCGATATCGAAAGCCGCGTCCTCGCTCGCGCCGTCAAACTGCATCTGGAAAGCCGGGTCATGCTCAACGGCAAGAAGACCGTAGTGTTCGGGTAGGGCACCCCTGACGCCGCCCGGATTCAGAGTTCTCGGCGCCAGCGCCGGGAACAGATAGTATACCGCATTCCGGTGGACTTGTTTTTCGCAACAAAATCTGCCATATAGTCAATATACGTTTTCAGCCTAAGTCGGCTGCCTGATACCGGCTCGCCGGTCCTTGGCTCACTGATCTGTTTTGCGAACGTCTGTAACCCTTTTGCATGTTGCGTAGGGTAACCGCTCGTTTTGCCTCAGGCTCGAGCTTTTAGGATAAAGAACATGTCCCGTATCAACGGCACCGTAAAATTCTTCAACACCACCAAGGGTTTTGGCTTCATCACCCCAGAAACCGGCGCTAAGGACCACTTCGTCCACATCTCCGCCGTGCAGCGTTCGGGCGTCGATGGCCTCTACGAAAACGACAAGGTTTCCTACGAAATCGAAACCGGCCGTGACGGTCGTGAATCGGCGATCAACCTGATCCTCGAGAAGTAAGACCTTTCGGTTTTCGCTTTTAAGGCCACCCACGGGTGGCCTTTTTCGTTTCTGGCGCTGCGGCAGCAGACGGGCGCGCGTTTAGAGCGCTCCACTTTTTGATGGACGTGGTTTTGTCCCCTCGTCCAGTAAGGGAGCTTCGCGGCAGGGTCGGGCTTACAGGGCTGCGAACCTAAAAGCTCAGGCTGCCTCGACGGGCAGGTCTTCGAGATTGAGCGAGTCCGCCAGACTGGTCCGGTCCAGAACCGCCCGCGTCGCCAGCGTCACGCGTTCAAAGACGTGGCGAATTTCGCAGGACGTCTCATCCTGGCAATCTTCGCATTTCTTGTAGGCAATCTTGGACAAGCAAGGTAGCGGCGCAATCGGCCCATCGATCAGCCGCAATACGTCACCATACATGATCTCATCGGGTGCCTTGACCAGTTCATACCCGCCCATGCGACCGCGGCGGCTATTGACGAAACCGGCGCGCTTGAGCTCGAGCAATATCTGCTCGAGAAACTTCTTGGGGATCGCCTGCTCGCGCGAAATTTCCCCGATCATGCGGCTTTCCCCGCGCCCGGCTCGCGCCAGCGATACCAGCGCACGCAGGGCATACTTGGCCTTCTGCGAAATCATTTCTTCCTCTTGCCGCCCCGCCCCCTTGGCTCCGGCTCAACCGGCGGCACCACGACCTCTACAGGTTCATTTCCCCCAACGCCACCCTTAGCCGTCTCTTCCGGGGTTTTCGGCGCATCGGGCTCGGCGGCTTGTGCCGGCAGGGCAGCGTCATCGACCATGACAACCGGTTCCGGCTCTGGATCGGGCGCTTGCAGCACTTTGGGAATGTCATCGGCCAATGGCTCCGGCTCACTCGGCGCGGGGTCCAAAAGCCCGACATTTCCGTCCACGGCCTCGGCCACAATCGGCTGCGGCACAATCTCGTCGATTTCTGCAGGCGCTTCGCCGATCACCGGCGTTTCGTCCGCCACGACTTCTTGGGGCATAGCCGGTGTCGCTTCCACCGCCGCGTCGACCAATGGCGCTTCGATCGCAGTGATCTCCGGCGCAGCCTGAGCCGGAGGCGCAGCCGCCGCGACCGACACGTTCACCGCCAGCGCCTCCTGCGCCAGTATATTGCCCATTTCAGGCAGTTTCGGCGGCGCTTTGGCGCGGATAAAAGCCAGAATCCCCCTGCCGATTTCCTCTTCGCCGCGAATGATGACCGAAGCGCCCAGCCCCTTGAGGAAGCCTTCCTCCTCTTCGGAATGGGCGCGCGCAATGATGGTGATATCCGGATTGAGCCTATGGGCGCTTTCGCATACCGACCCGGCTTCAAAGCCATTGGAGATAGCGACCAGCAGGCAACGCGCCTCGGCCAGATTGGCCAGCTTGAGCACATCCTGACGGGCCGCATTGCCAAAGATAACTTCATGCCCTGCCGACCGCGCCGCTGCTACGTCGGCATCAGAATCCTCGATGACCACCAGGGCGCCACCATCCTGCCGGATGCCTGCCGCCACGATCCGACCCACCTGTCCGAAGCCGACCATGACGATGTGATTCTTCTGTCGGCTCGCCTCGCCATTATCATCGTCTGCCCCATGGGCACCGCGATCCACCGCGCCTTCGGCTGGCATATCGCTGGCCGCCGGACCTTGCCCGGCCATACTGGGCTCAACCGGTTCGGCGATCAGCGGCTCGGTCTTCTCGGCGCTACCAAAACGGGCATCCAGCGCCGGGCGTATCCGCTCGCTCGCCCAGAATACCAGCGGATTGAGCACGATGGAGATCAGGGCGCCCGCAAGGATCAGGTCTCGCCCTTCCGGTGGCAAGATAGCCAGCGCCACGCCCATACTGGCCAGAATGAAGGAAAATTCACCGATTTGCGCCAAGGAGGCCGAAATGGTCAGCGCCGTCCCCACCGGTCGGCGAAACGCCAGTACGATCCCGAACGCCGCCAGCGACTTGCCGATGACGATGATGAACACCGTCGCCAGCACCGCAAAGGGCTGTTCAAGCAGGATATAGGGATCGAACAGCATGCCGACCGATACGAAGAACAGCACCGAAAACGCATCACGAAGCGGCAGGGTTTCACTGGCCGCCCGCTGGCTCAATTCACTTTCCGACAGGATCATCCCGGCAAAGAATGCACCCAGCGCCAGCGACACACCGAAGAGGGATGCCGAGCCCAGCGCCACGCCCAGCGCAATAGCCAGCACCGCCAGTCGGAACAATTCGCGGCTACCGGTATGGGCCGTGGCGTGCAGCGTCCATGGAATGAGCCGCCGACCAACCACCAGCATGAAGCCCACAAAGGCCGCGACCTTAACCAGCGTGATCACCAGCACGCCCCAGATACCGATAGAGCTGCCGATCAGCCGCTCGACAAATGACACGAAGGGATCGTGTACGCCCGTATCAATGCCATAGAGCCCGGCAATGGCAGGCACCAGCACCAGAGCCAGCACCATGGCGAGGTCTTCCACGATCAACCAGCCGACCGCGATCCGCCCGCGCTCGCTTTCGATCAGCCGTCTCTCCTGCAAGGCCTTGAGCAAGACCACGGTGGAGGCCACCGACAGCGCCAGCCCGAACAACAGCGCGCTGCCCAGGTTCCAGCCCAAAAGCAGGCCGAGCCCACTGCCCAAAAGCGTCGCAAACCCGATCTGAACGACTGCGCCGGGAATGGCCAAAGCCCGCACGCTCATCAGGTCCTTGAGCGAAAAATGCAGGCCCACCCCGAACATGAGCAGGATCACGCCAAGTTCGGCCAGTTGCGAGCCCAGCGCCTGATCGGCCACAAAGCCGGGCGTATATGGCCCAACGACAATTCCGGCAAACAGATATCCCACCAGTGGCGGCAGGCGCAGCCTGTTGGCGATCATCCCGAAAATATAGGCCAGCACCAGACCCGCGACGATCGTGGAGATCAGTGGGGTATCATGGTGCATTCGCGCCTCCGGAAATATCTATGTGCAGGATGGGCCAAGAGAAAAGCGAGCGCAAGCATCCGAACGGACAAGCGCGCTATCCCTATAGGTCATATCAAGTTTGACTGAACTGAGGCTGAACGGCTGGGACGGGGCACACATGCCATCCAACACACCCCCACCCAGCCCTCCCCACAAGGGGGAGGGTGCCGCATCGCGTGTGTCCCGCCATCCGCGCCTTCATCAGACACGATCAAGCGTCAGGACCGGGCAAAACCTCAACTCACAATCGTGATCTTTTCCGCCGCCCGCGTGATGCCGGTATACAGCCACCGCGCCCGTTCTTCGCGGAATACGAAACTTTCGTCGAACAGATAGACATTGTCCCATTGGCTGCCCTGGGCCTTATGGACAGTCAGGCAATAGCCGAAGGTGAACTCGTCGAATGCCCGGCGCTCCGGCCAGCTCATCGCGTCTTCCTCGCCTGAGAAAAACGCCTTGTGGGTCAGAACTTTGGTTTCGCCCTTGCCCTCGTCATCGGCGAGCATCAGGCTCCATTTGCCATTGGTGCGGCGCGTCGCTTCGGTCACGATCCATATCTGCCCGTTGAGCAGACGCTTGCGAGGGTTATTGCGCAGGCACACCATGCGGTCGCCCAATACCGGCTCGTGAAAGGGCAGGCCCTTCAGTTCACGAAGCCGGTCATTATAGGTCAGCCGCGTCTTGTTGCGGCCCACCAGAACCTGATCGGCCTGCAGGACCGCGTCGCGGTCCACCTGATCGCGCCCCACGACAATGCTCTCCCCATAGCGGCCATGTTCGAGATAGCCGCCCTCGCGCACCGCCATGGAAAGCTGGATGATTGGATTGTCCGCTGCCTGCCGGTGGATTTCGGTCAGCATGATGTCGGGTTCGTCATTGATGAAGAAGCCCGCCCCCTGCACCGGCGGCAGCTGGAACGGATCGCCCAACACCAGAACCTTTACGCCAAAGGACAAAAGGTCAGCCCCCAGCACCTCATCCACCATGGAGACTTCATCGATGACGATGAGATCGGCATCCGCCGCCGGGGATTCGGGATCGAGCACGAAACGCGGTTCGCCCTCTTTCTCGCTCACCAGCGTATAGATCAGGCTGTGAATGGTCTGCGCGCCCTTGCAACCACGCTTGCGCATCACCAGCGCGGCCTTGCCGGTAAAGGCTGCATATTTGACGTTGCGAATATCCTGTGCCAGATGCACGGCCAGCGTCGATTTCCCGGTCCCGGCCCAGCCGAACAGACGGAAGACCTGCGGGCCATTGCGATCCTTGAGCCAGGCCGAAACCGCGACCAGAGCCGCATCCTGTTGAGCGGACCAGACAGGCGCCATCAGACAATAACCGTCGAAACGCTACCGACACCTGCGATATGCCCTTCCAGCACATCGCCCCGCACCACGGCGCCCACGCCCGCAGGTGTTCCGGTCATGATCAGATCGCCGGCACGCAACGCAATATAGCGGCTGAGATAGACAATGGTTTCCGGCACGCTCCAAATCTGGTCAGCCAGATCGCCGCGCTGGCGCTCTATCCCATTGACGGAAAGAATGATCGCCCCCGCCTGCGGATGGCCGATGTCCTCGACGCGCGCCAACGTACCCAATGGTGCGGATTGATCGAACCCCTTGGCGAACGTCCACGGTCGTCCCGCCTTTTTCACCACAGCCTGCAGATCACGCCGCGTCATATCCAGTCCCGCGCCATAGGCAAAAACATGGCCCAGAGCGTCGCCCACAGCGATATCACTGCCATCCCTGCCAATGGCGGCCACCAGTTCGATCTCATGATGCAGGTCCGTGGTTTCCGGCGGATAGGACATGGGCGCGCCATCGATCAAAACGGCATCGGAAGGCTTGTCGAAAAAGAACGGCGGCTCGCGCTCGTCATTACCCATTTCGCGGATATGCTCGGCGTAATTCCGCCCCACGCAATAGATGCGGCGCACCGGGAAAAAACCACCATTCCGCACCGGGACCAATATTGGCTCCGGCACTGGAAAAACCAGATCAGCCACGCTTGAACTCCTCGGCATAAGACCCGATCAGGTCGAGGTCGATTTTGCTGAGTCGGTCCTGCGCCGTAAAGGACTGGTGCCAATAGGGATAAAGCAGCGGGGGCCGACTCACAGCATCGAGTTTTGATCGCTCTTCATCACTGAGCTTGAAGTCAGCCGCCGCGATATTGTCGGCAAACTGGGCTTCATTGCGCCCGCCAATGATCACCGAGGTGACGCCCGGCCGACCGAGCAACCAGCTCAGCGCCACCTGCGCGCCGGAGACGCCGCGTTCTTCGGCAATGGCCACCAGAACATCGATGACCGAATAGAGTTTTTCCCAATCATAGACCGGGGGCTCCCGGAACCCGCCCACATGACGACCGCTTTCCGGTTCACTGTCGCGCCGATATTTGCCTGAAAGCAGCCCGCCCGCCAGCGGCGACCAGACCAGAATGCCCAGCCCCTGATCCTGGCTGATCGGCACCAGCTCATATTCGGCGTCGCGGCTATGCAGGGAATAGTGGATTTGCTGGGAGACGAAACGGGCATTGTGCCGCTGGTCGGCCGCGGCCAGAGCCTTGGAAATATGCCAGCCCGAATAATTCGAGCAGCCGATATAGCGCACATGCCCGTGCCGGACGAGCGTATCCAGCGCCTCCATGGTTTCTTCAATGGGCGTCTGCCCGTCCCATTCATGCACCTGATAGAGATCGATCACATCGGTCTTGAGCCGCTTCAGGCTGGCCTTGCATTGCTCAATGATATGATGACGGGAAAGCCCGGCATCATTGGGCCCGTCCCCCATCTTGAAGCGAACCTTGGTGGCGATCAGCGCTTTCTGCCGCCGCCCGTTCTCGGCAAGGATATCGCCCAGGATTTCCTCGGAAACACCCCCATTATAGACATTGGCTCCGTCATAGAGATTGATCCCGGCATCAAGACACATATCCACCTGTCGCGCCGCGTCTGTCGGGCTGGTATTGCCGATCTTCTCACTGCCGCCAAAGGTCATGGTCCCCATGGTCAGGACCGACACTTTGAGACCGGAGCGGCCAAGATAACGGTATTCCATGAGATTCATCCTTTGTTCTGGGTCTGTAAGGGCTAAAGGATGCTGCGGGCGGGGTCAATTGCTCACTGTCACCACGCTGACGCGCGATTAAAATCAGGCTAGACTTTCACGCCACCGGGACCACGTCATGCCAGACCCTATAGCCTCCTGCCATTGCGGCGCTGTTACCATCAGATTGCCCAAGGCACCGGCACAGGTCACGCATTGCAATTGCAGCCTCTGCCGCCGCTATGGCGTGCTCTGGACCTATTATCCGATAGCAGAGGTGGTGATCAAAGCCCCACAGCCAACCCTAACCTATGCCTGGAACGGCAAGAATGTCGATTTTCATCGCTGCGCAGAATGTGGTTGCGTCACGCATTGGTTGCCGCGCAAGACAACACGCCACAGCATGGGCATCAACGCGCGTCTTCTTGATCCGGGCCTGCTCAAGGCCGCAGAAGTCAACTACAAGGACGCAGCGGGCACTGGCCTGTTTTACTAAGCCTGATCTCTCCGAAAGCTCCGTCCCGTGCGGCCCAATTCCATAATTCTGCCCGTCCTCCTCGTCATTCTCGGCATGGTTTTCACCCAGACCGGAGCCAGCTTTGCCAAAATGCTGTTTCCGCTGGTCGGCGCGCAGGGCGCGACCGCGCTTCGTCTCACTCTCGCCGCTCTGGTGCTGGTCGCCGTGTTTCGCCCCTGGCAGTATAGGCTCGACAGAAAACAGTGGCGCGCGGTGCTGCTCTATGGCGGGGCCATGGGCGCGATGAATCTATTCTTTTATGCCGCGCTCGAACACATACCGCTCGGCATCGCGGTGGCGCTCGAATTTACCGGCCCGCTGGCCGTCGCCCTGTTCGGCGCCCGCAAGCCGCTCGATTTTTTCTGGATCGTGCTGGCCGTTGCCGGCTTTGCGCTCTTGCTTCCCTGGGGGCAATCGTCTGGCGCCATCTCGCCCATTGGCATTGTTCTCGCGCTGTGTGCGGGTGCGTGCTGGGCTGGCTATATCATTTTCGGCCAGCGTGCCGGCGCGGGTGGCGGCCCTCACATCGCCGCGCTTGGTGTCGCCAGCGCCGCTTTATTGGCTTTGCCTTTCGGCGCCAGCGCGGCGCTGCCCGCCCTGATCAATCCGCATATTCTGCTGCTGGGTCTTGGCGTGGCTCTGCTCTCCAGCGCCATCCCCTATGCTCTCGACATGGTGGCACTGCCCCATATTCCGGCACGACTCTTCGGCATTCTCATGTCGGGCCAGCCTGCCTTCGCCGCCCTTTCGGGCCTCATTATCCTCCACGAAGTGCTGGGGCTTGGACAGGTTGCGGGCATCGCGGCCATCATGGCGGCCTCGATCGGCGCAACCATCACCATTGCAAGGCGCATTCCGCCTAAAGACTAGTGCCGAACGCCATCACTTATGAGCATATTATCGATGAGCCGCGTTGTTCCCAGATGCGCTGCGACAGCCAGCAGCGCGCCACGTGTTCCAACCCTCGTAATCGCACCAAGGCTTTCCGGGTCTCGCACATCCCAATATTGCACCGCAATCCGCTCCGATTGCGCCAGCACCGCCCGCCCGATAGAGGCCAGCCTGTCTGCATCCGTCTCGCCCGTGGCATAGGCCGCTTCCACCGCCCTGAGGCTTTGATAGATCAGTGGTGCCGCCGCTCGGTCTTCGGCAGAAAGATAGACATTGCGCGAGCTGAGCGCCAACCCATCAGCCTCCCGCACGATCGCTCCCCGCAATACGTCCACGGGCACATCGAGGTCGCGCACCATGCGCTCGATCACCGCGCATTGCTGCGCATCCTTTTGTCCGAATATAGCCACATGTGGCTGCACCAGATTGAGGAGCTTGAGCACCACTGTGGCGACACCGCGGAAATGCCCCGGCCGTTCCGCACCACAGAGCGGCAGGGAAACCATCGCTTCATCTACAAAGGTAGATGCGCCCGACGGATACATATCCTCCACCGAAGGCAGGAAGAGCGCATCCACGCCGGCCGCTTCCAGCTTGGCGATGTCGGCCTCGATGGGCCGCGGATAACGGCTCAAATCCTCGTTCGGTCCGAATTGCAGCGGATTGACGAAGATCGAGGCAATGACGACATCCGCCACGGTCCGGGCCTGCCGCATCAGGCTGACATGCCCTTCATGCAGCGCCCCCATGGTGGGCACAAAGCCCACTTTCTGGTCGGCCGGAAGTGCAGACCGCCACGCCCTGAGCGCAGCCTTGTCCTTGAGGATCAGCGTCATGCAATAATGTCCCAGATTTGCCGGGCGATCCCGGACTTGGGACCCAGCGCCAGTTCGTACCGCGACCCATCCTTGCCCAGCAGCACCCCGGCATTGGTCGAAACCGCAAATCCGGTGGTGCCGCTCTCCCCCAGCCGCGCCACCGCATTGGCGAAGAGATAATCCAGCCCCTTGGCTTCGAGCTTGCCCTTGCCATGCGCCTCGACATTATCCGTCTCGGCGGCAAAGCCCATGAACCACTGATCTTTCGCCGCCTTGCGTAGCGTGCCCAGCACGTCCATGGATGGCACGAGATCGAGGGCGATGGCATCGGAAGCGCGTTTCAGCTTGCTCGCCGATGGGCTGGCGACGGAATAGTCCATCACCGCCGCGCTGGCGACCACACCTGTAGCATCAGGCAGCAATTGCAGCGCTGCTTTTGCCATGTCTTCGGCTGTCCGCACCTCTACAAGATTGAGCCGCCCTTCAGCCCCACGCGGCGCAACAGGCCGTACGACGCCTTTATCCACGCCCAGCACATAGTCGACGACCGCGCCGCGCCGCAGCGCTTCCTCCGCCATTGCCGCGCCCATCCGACCGGTCGAATGATTGGTGATATAGCGCACGGCGTCGATGGCGGTCGTCGTCGGACCTGCCGTGATCAGAATACGTTCATCAACGAGGTCCAGGACCCCCGGCAATACGGCCCGTTCGATGACCGCGACGATCTCGGCCACGGGCGCCAGCTTGCCCATGCCCACCTCGCCGCAGGCCAGCAGGCCAGAGGCTGGACTGATAACGCTGGCGCCGCGCTCCACCAGCACAGCCAGATGCTGCTGCACAACCGGCTTCTCCCACATTACGGTATTCATTGCCGGAGCAATCAGCATGTGGGCTTCGCTCGCCAGAGCTACGGTCGACGGTAGATCATCGGCCAGCCCCAGGGCCAGTCGAGCCAACATGTTCGCACTGGCTGGCGCAAAGACCAAAAGATCGGCCCAGCGCGCCAGATCGATATGCTCGGTCCCCGACACATCCGGGCCGAAAACATCCGATAGAGCCTTGCGGCCACTTAGGGTTTCCAGCACCAATGGGCTGACGAATTCCTTCGCACTCCGGGTCAGAAGGCATTGGACTTCATGCCCGGCCTTGCTCAGTTCCGACACGACATCGGCTATTTTATAGGCCGAGATCGAACCCGAGATCGCAATGAGGATATTGGCCATTATTCGGCACGCCTTGGCATGGGAATCGGGCCGCGCACGGCCTTGGTCTCGGCCACATAATCGCTTACAGCAGCGCGGATCACGCCCGCCACATCGGCGCGCGGCCTGGCAAAACTGGGCGGCGGGCTGGTGCTCAGGCCAATCAGATCGTTCACGACCAAAACCTGCCCCGCACAGTCCTTGCCCGAGCCGATGCCGATGGTCGGGATGGTCAGGCCATGGGTGATCTCGGCTGCGAGCGGCGCGGTAACGCATTCGAGCACAATGGCGAAAGCACCGGCCGCTTCCAGCGCCCGCGCTTCTTCGCGCAGCCGATGGGCCGAGGCCTCATCCTTGCCATGCATGTAATAGCCGCCCATCTGGTGGACCGATTGCGGCATCAGCCCGATATGGCCGACCACGGCAATGCCGCTAGTGACCAGTTTTTCGACGACCGGCACCATGGCGAGGCCTCCCTCGATCTTGACGGCCTCGACACCGGTTTCCTTCATCACCCGCACGGCATTATCCAGTGCCGATGCCGGATCATTGACCGAGCCGAAAGGCATGTCGCACACCAGCAGCGCCCGGCTCGATCCGCGCTTTACCGCAGCGGCGTGGCGGATCATGTCATCCAGCGTCACGGGCAGGGTCGTCTCGTGGCCGAGAACGACATTGCCCAGGCTGTCGCCGATAAGGATCATGTCGACACCGGCCATTTCGACCAGCCGCGCCATGGTCGCATCATAGGCCGTCAGCATGGCAATGGACTCGCCGCGCTGCCGCATGGCGGCGATATCGCGCGTGGTCAGTCGCCTCGTGGGGGTCTGGGCCGACATGGCAAGTCCTCCAGCATGGCCGCGGCGAAAAGCGCCGGGCTCTTGGTGGGGGAGATAGGCCATCACACGGCCCCACACCAGCCCTTCATTGGTGCTATGCGCTGAGCGCGGTCAGCCCACAATCGGCGGCGTCTGCACCGGCTCGGCCTCCGGCGCGTATTTATTCAGCAGCGGCAACTGGGTCATCGAGAAGACAATGGTCAGGGGCATGATACCCCAGACCTTGAATGCCACCCAGAAATCAGTGGTCTGGGTACGCCACACCACTTCATTGATCACCGCAAGAACGACGAAAAACAGGCCCCAGTTGAGCGTCAGCTTCCACCAGCCCTCGGGCCGCAGTTTATAGACGTCCCCAAAGACATATTTGAGCAGCGACTGGCCGAAGAGCAGCCCGCCCAGCAGGACCGAGGCGAACATCACATTGGTGATGGTAGGCTTCACCTTGATGAAGGTATCGTCCTGCAGCCACAGCGTCAGCCCGCCGAAAACCAGCACCACCGCGCCGGTCACCAATGGCATCACGGCGATCTTTTTCAGGATCAGCTTGCTCAGGATCAGCGAAATCACCATGGCGACCATGAACCATGCCGTGGCCACGAAAATATCGGCGCGACCATTCATGATAAAGAAGATGACCAGCGGGCCCAGCTCCAGCGCCAGCTTGGTGATCTGGGGCCTCAATTCATCCCAATTGACGTCCGGTTCGGCAGCTTTTTCGGTCATCGTCTTTTCCATATATCTGGCGGCCAATGTGATGGCATGGGCCCCCTTATGCAAGCCGATAGGCGGCAACAATGGTCATATTAGGTCAAACGGGCTCAGTCCCGTCCGGCTATCGCCCTGGCAAAATCGCTGGCCTTAAATGGTTCGAGATCTTCGACGCCTTCGCCCACGCCGATGAAATGCACCGGCAGACCGAATTTGTTGGCGATAGCAACCAGAATGCCGCCGCGCGCCGTACCGTCCAGCTTGGTCATGACCAGGCCCGTCACTCCGGCGCGTTTGCCGAAAATTTCGACCTGCTTCATGGCGTTCTGGCCAGTGGTGGCGTCGAGCGTCAGCAGCGTCGCATGCGGCGCTTCGGGATCGACCTTCCTGATGACGCGGATGACCTTTTCCAGCTCATCCATCAGCTCGTCACGATTCTGCAAACGCCCCGCCGTATCGATGATCAGCACGTCGCGTCCCTCGGCCCTGGCCTCTGTGACCGCGTCAAAAGCGAGCCCGGAAGCGTCGGCGCCTGCGGGGCGCGCGATAACCGACGCGCCGGTGCGCTGCCCCCAGACCTGCAATTGTTCGATGGCGGCGGCACGAAATGTATCACCGGCGGCCAGCATGACCGAGCGGCCCTCGCGCGACAATTTCTGGGCCAGCTTGCCGATAGTAGTGGTCTTGCCCGACCCATTGACCCCGATCATCAGGATCACGAAGGGTTTTTTGCTGCCATCGATCGTCAGCGGACGCGCTACCGGGGCGAGTACTTTTTCCACTTCGACCGCGAGCACATTGCGGACATCTTCGCCCGACACATCCTTGTCGAACCGGTCGCGGCGTAGAGCTTCGGTGATCGCACTCGCCGTGTCGACGCCCAGATCAGCCTGAATGAGCACATCTTCGAGTTCATCCAGTGTCGCGGCATCGAGCTTGCGCTTGGTAAAGACCGATGTGATCGAGCTGGACAGATTATCCGAGCTGCGCCGGAGCCCGGAGGCGAGGCGCTGAAACCAGCCCTGCGGTTCGGCAGGTTCGGCAACGACCGGCATGGGCGCGACGAACTGATCTTCGATGCTCTCGATATAATCGGGCGTGGTTTCCGGCGGGCCGGGCGGCGGCGGATCATCCGGCGCGGCGGGGTGCTCGGGTATAGGGTCCGGCTCCGGTGTCGGCGCTGGCTCGGTTTGCGGCTCGACCGGAGCATCCGGTCGGGTCTCCGACGGCGCGGGGTCGGGCGTCGGCTGGGTGCCAAAAAGGCGCTGGAAGAAGCCGGGTTTTTTCTCGGTCATTACCTGTCTTTCGATCTATGCCGCCGCGCGCAAAGGCGCGCCGTTGAGCCCGCGTCCATCCATGCCCGTGATCCGCACCGGGAGCAATTCTCCGGCGATACTATCCTTGAGATGCACGGGAACGAACTGTTCCGTCCGTCCAATTCCGCCACGCTCCACCAGCACATTTTCCACTCGGCCAATCCGAGACTGGCAGAGCGCGGCAAATTGGCGATCACCGGCCGCACGTAACAGGGCGGCGCGCTCGCGGGCAATGGAATGGCCCACCTGCGGCATGCGGGCCGCTGGGGTGCCGGGGCGGCGTGAATAGGGGAAGGCGTGGATATAGGTGAGATTGGCCTCACTGATAAAGCGCAGCGAATTGGCGAACATATCGTCCGTTTCGGTGGGAAACCCCGCAATGATATCAGCACCGAATACAATATCGGCGCGCAAACCGCGTAGCTTGGCGATAATGGCCAGAGCATCATTACGCAGATGCCGCCGCTTCATGCGCTTCAAAATCAGGTCATCGCCCGATTGCAGCGACAGATGCAGATGCGGCATCACCCGCTTGTCGGTGATCGCCTCGTAAAGCGCCGGGTCGGCCTCGATGGAATCGATGGATGAGATTCTGAGGCGCGGTAGGTCCGGGACGTGACGCAGGATCGATTGCATCAGCTTGCCCAGTGTCGGCGCACCGGGCAGGTCCGGTCCGAAGGAGGTGATGTCCACCCCCGTCAGCACAATTTCGGAAACCCCGTTGTCGACCAGCTTCCTGATCTGCTCGACCACCAGCCCCATCGGCACCGAGCGCGACGGCCCGCGCCCAAATGGAATGATGCAGAAGGTGCAGCGATGATCGCAGCCATTCTGCACCTGCACGAAGGCGCGGGTGCGTCCGTCCATGCCGTCGATGAGATGGCCGGCGGTTTCCCGAACGCTCATGATGTCGTTGACCTGAACCTTGTCATTGAGCGGGGTGCCGAACACCATGGGCGCGTAGCTTTCCGCCCTCAACTTGTCCGCATTGCCGATGACGAGATCGACCTCATCCATGTCCCCGAAGGAGCGGGCCTCGGTCTGGGCGGCGCAGCCGGTGACGATGATCCGGGCCTCCGGATGATCCCGCCTCGCCTTGCGAACGGCCTTTCGGGCCTGACGCACCGCCTCTTCAGTGACCGCGCAGGTATTGATGATGATGGCATTGTCGAGCCCGGCCTTTTCGGCCTCCGCCTTCATCACCTCACCTTCATAGGCATTGAGGCGGCAACCGAATGTGAGGGTCTCGATACCCATCAGACCGCCTCGCTGCGCGTCCATACACCGCTTGCCGGATCCAGCCTGCCACTCCATTCCATCTCGGCGGGGCCAGTCAGTGTCACATGGTCATTGTCGAGCCATTCGACGACGAGATCACCGCCCGGCAGCGTAATTGTCGCCTTGCGACCCGTCCGTCGCGTCCGGGCGGCATTGACCAGCGCGGCACAGGCGGCCGTGCCGCACGCTTCGGTCAGTCCCGCCCCACGCTCCCAGGTGCGCAGGATGATGCGTTCGGGCGTCACCACATTGGCGAGGGAGATATTGCAACGCTCGGGAAAGAGCGGATGGTTTTCCAGCAATGGCCCGAAACGGTCCAGCGCATAGGACCAGACGTCATCCTTGACCCAGAACGTGGCATGCGGATTGCCCATCGAGGCTACCGCAGGCGAGTGCAGCACCGGCGCATCGATGGGGCCGATCTGCAATTCGACGGCGCGGGTATCGGCAAATTCTTCGCTGAGCGGAATGTCGTACCAGGCGAATTTGGGCGTGCCCATATCGACCGTTATCATTCCGTCTTCGGCCTCTTCACCAAACAGGATCCCGGCCACGGTCTCAAAGGTGAAAGTCTGTCGACCCTGTTCCGCAGAAAGCGCCTGCACCACGCAGCGCATGCCATTGCCACAGGCCTGAGCGAGCGAGCCGTCGGAATTGATGATTTCGATATAATTGGCCGTGCCCGGTGTGCGGGGATCGTGGATAGCCATGATCTGATCGAACTTGGTCTCGGGACGCGCATTTATGGCAATAGCGGCGGCAGAGGTAACACGCGCCTTGCTGCCGCGCATATCGGCAACAATGATCTGGTTGCCCAGCCCGTTCATCTTGAAAAAAGGGACGTCGCTCAATGGAAGTCTTCCAGCCATGCGTGCCGATAGGAAAGGTCTGTTTCTATATGGCGGAAGCCCGCGCCAATTGCCAGAGCCGCAAACCCAGCCTCCCAATACCGTGTCAAGGCAAACAATAATGCGACGCCAAAGCAGATCATTAGTGATTGGCGCTATAAGAACAATGTCATGATCCAGATTTACGCTCGCCAATAGTGCGGCCTACGCCTTTTGAGAAATGATCGCTTCCGGCGCCATGTCCATTGCTGATCAACAAAACGCCGATAATGGCGGCACGCTTGCCTATGGGGCGAACGCCAAAGTACTGCGCACGAGGCAAGATGTTGATGCATTGGCCCAACGCTGGCGGGCGCTGGAAGCGCAGGGGGCCGGTGCCACGCCCTTCCAGAGCCTGGGCTGGGTGCAGGCCGTCCTCGATTTCGAAGCATCGCGCGGCAATAAGGATTTTGATCCGGTCATCGTCGTGCTTGAGGCTGGCAACGAGCTTGTTGCCATATTGCCGCTGGAACGCGTTACGACCTTTGCACGCCGCATTCTGATACCGTTGGGACGCGGCTATGCCCAATATGCGGACATCCTGCTTGCGCCGGGTGTCGACCCCATCTCCGCCACCAAGCAGCTTCTGGAGGCAGCCATCACGGCCGCCCCCTGCGATGTTGTCAGTCTTCTCAAAGTGCGGGAAGGCTCGGCCCTCGCCAAGGGGATGCCGCAACACGCCATCGAGACCGGAGCGAGAGACGGCGCGCCCTATGTGGCCCTTGATGCATTCCCCGATTTCACCAGCTATTTCGCCACTATTCGCACCAAGACACGCAAGAATATGCGGAATGGCCGCAACCGTCTGGAGCGCGACGGTCCGGTCGAACATTTCCTTTTCCGGCAGTCCGACGATTGTCTGGCCCTGATTGAGCGCACCCTTGCCGGTCGCGCCGAGCGCCTGCGCGAGCAGGGCCTGACCTCACGCGCCTTCCGTGACATGAGCTTTCCCGCTTTCTGCAAGAGCCTGGCCCAACGGTCCGATAGCGGGCTGATGGCTTTTTCGCTGACCCACAATGGACACCCGATCTCCGAGCAATGGGGTTTTGAGCGTGGCGGGCGTTATTATTGCTACATGACCACACGCGACTTCTCCCATTCCGATGAAAGTCCGGGGAAGCTCCACTTCGCTGAAATCCTCAGGGCATGCGCCGAGATGAACCTGGCAGGCTGCGATCTGGGCGTGCCGATCATGCCCTATAAGCTGACCTTCGCCACCTCTGTCGTCGAAGTGCATGACGTCGCCCTCCCCGTCACGGCGCGAGGCTTGATAATAACGCGCATCTGGGACGTCATGCTAAGACCCGCGCTCAAAACCCTGGCGCTGCGCATGCCGGCGTCATGGCGCGCCCGTCTCATGCGCGCAGCCGTGACGGGCTAAGCTGAACACCAGGTTACAATAGATCGAATATCGCGCCTTTCCTTGACTCATGCCCGGCTTTCCCGTAGAGCCAGCGCGTTCATCAGGCTTTTGCTCCTGACCAGCCGACCGGGGCCCCGAAAGGGTTCCACGATCCCGGAGGCCAACATCCGCCAGCGCGTTGCGCCCGCGGGTGGGTTTTGCATTTGGCCCGTTGGATACCATATGGCTCACTGGACGAGCGAAGCGAGGACCACGGCGACAGTTCGCCGCCCCCGCGGAGGGCCAGCGAAGCCGCCAGCGCGGATTTAGCGCGTCGGCGGCTGAGTGGTGCGGACCGTGAGCGAGAAGGACAGAATATGTTTGAGAGCTTAAGCGACCGGCTTGGCAAAATTTTCGATGGTCTTCGCGGACGCGGCGCGCTGAACGCTGCCGATGTCGATGCGGCCATGCGCGAAATCCGCCGGGCGCTGATCGAGGCCGACGTCAGCCTCGAAGTGGTCCGTGCTTTTGTCGAGCAGGTGCGCGAACGCGCGGTGGGCGCCGAAGTTACCCGTTCGGTGACGCCGGGCCAGCAGGTGGTCAAGATCGTCAATGACGAGCTTACTGCCGTGCTCGGTTCTGACGCTGTCACCATCGACCTCAATGCCCCGGCGCCCGTTACCCTGCTGATGGTGGGCCTGCAAGGCTCGGGCAAGACCACCACCACCGCCAAGATCGCCAAGCGTCTCAAGGACAAGCAGAAGAAAAAGGTTCTGCTCGCCTCGCTCGATACACGCCGTCCGGCTGCTATGGAGCAGCTTCGCGTATTGGGCGAACAGGTTGGCGTCGATACGCTGCCGATCGTCACTACCGAGACCCCGGTCGAGATCGCCCGCCGCGCCGAGCGCGAAGGCCGTCTCGGCGGCTATGACGTTCTCATCCTCGATACGGCAGGCCGCACCCATATCGATGAAGAATTGATGGCCGAAACTGTGTCCATCAAGGACATCGCCAGGCCGCACGAAATTCTGCTCGTCGTCGACGCACTGACCGGCCAGGACGCGATCAACGTCGCCCGCTCTTTCGACGGGCGTCTCGACATTACCGGCATCGTCATGACCCGCGTCGACGGCGATGGCCGTGGCGGCGCGGCGCTCTCGATGCGCGCGGCGACCGGCAAGCCGATCAAGCTGATCGGCGTCGGCGAAAAGATGGATGCGCTGGAGGATTTCCATCCGTCGCGCATTGCCGATCGTATTCTTGGCATGGGCGACATTGTCTCGCTGGTCGAAAAGGCCGCCGAACATGTTTCTGCCGAAGACGCCGCCAAGATGGCGAAAAAGCTCAAGAAGGGCTCTTTCGACTTTGAAGACCTGCGGGCTCAGCTTCTACAGATGAAGAAGATGGGCGGCATGGGCGGACTCATGGGCATGTTGCCCGGCGCGGGCCAGCTCAAGAAGGCCATGGCTGGCGCCAATGTCGATGAGAAAGTCTTCGACCGCCAGATCGCTATCATCAATTCGATGAGCAAACGCGAGCGGGCCGAACCCGACCTGCTCAATGCCTCCCGCCGCAAGCGCATCGCCGCTGGCGCGGGCGTTGAAGTCAGCGAAATCAACAAGCTCGCCAAGCAGCACCGCCAGATGGCGGACATGATGAAGAAGGTCTCCAAGGGCGGCATGGGCGCTCTCGGTGGCATGTTCGGCGGCAAGATGGGCGGCATGCTCGGTGGTATGCCGGACCTCTCCAAGATGGACCCGGCTCAGCTCGAACAGATGGCGCGCCAGGCCGGTATCGACCCCAGCGAGTTGAAGGGCCTGCCTTCGGCAGACCTTCCCGCGCAAAAGGCACTGCCCAGCGACGTCAACGCGCTGCTCAAATCCTCCGGCGGCCCGGGTCTTCCCGGGCTTGGCGGAGCTCCCCGTTTCCCTGGCCTTCCGGGCCTGGGCAAGAAGAAATAACCGACTTAAACCGACTTACTGACAGGACTGAAAAATGGCTCTCAAGATCCGCCTTGCCCGCGCCGGCACCAAGAAGCGCCCCTTCTACCACATCGTCATCGCTGATGCCCGTTCGCCGCGCGATGGCCGCTTCATCGAGAAGATCGGCACCTTCAACCCGCTCCTGGCCAAGGACGCTGAAAACCGCGTCGTGCTGAACACCGAACGCGCCCAGCACTGGGTTGGCGTTGGCGCCCAGCCGACCGACCGCGTCCTGCGTTTCCTCGACGCTGCCGGCCTCGTCAAGCGCGATGCCCGCAACAACCCGAACAAGGGTGTCCCCGGCGAAAAGGCCAAGGAACGCGCTGAAGAAAAGGCTGCCAAGGCCGCTGCCGTCGCCGAAGGCGCCGCTGAATAAGCCTCAGCTTTGCTGGAATAACAAAAGCCCCGGTGGAAACACCGGGGCTTTTGCTTTTAGTTCAATGGCTTGATTACCCAGAACCCTTCTGCTGGCAAAACCTGCACCGCCTTAAAGCAGGTCGCACAGGGCCGCGATCAATGGCTCATCGGCGGGTGGCATGGGGTAGTCGCGCAGGCTTTGCGGGCGCACCCATTTCAGCGCCTTGTGTTCGCTGGCCGTGGGCGTGCCCTGCCATTTGCGGCAGACATAGAGCGGCATGAGCAGGTGCATATGCTCATAGGAATGGCTGGCGAAGGACAGGGGGGCAAGGCAGGCCTCCTTGGTGTCGATGGCCAGTTCCTCGCGCAGTTCGCGGATCAGTGCGGCCTCGGGCGTTTCGCCCGGCTCGATCTTGCCGCCGGGAAATTCCCACATGCCAGCCATATGCTTGCCCTCGGGGCGCTGGGCGATGAGCACGCGGCGATCCGTATCGACAAGTGCGCAGGCGACAACGAGCAGGATCGGCTTTTCGGTCATGAGGCGGCCTTGGGAATGCGATAGATGTAATCGTATTGGTAGGAATAGCCGAGGCTGGCATAGAGCGCTTTGCCCGCGTCATTGTCGGACTGGACGTTGAGCGCAGCGTATCTGGCTCCCTCGCTTTTGGCCCAGGCAAGGCCCGAGCGCATCATGGCGCTGCCAAGGCCCTGACGGCGCTTGGTTGGGTCGGTGACGACATTGCCGGTGATGACGATATTGTCTGCAACCGCCATGATTGATGAGGCCACCGCCTCGCCATTGCGGGTCAGGACGACACCGACTGCGGGCACAGTAAAGGCGGCGAGCAGGTTTTCCATGGCTGCCATATTGGCATCGCTATAGCCCTGCAGGCGCTTGGCTACAGCCAGGAATTTCGGATCGCGGACCGGCAGCACTTCTGCCTCGGCGTCAGGCTCCACATCGCCCAGTTCCATGGCCAGCAATTGGCTGGGATCGATACTCTGCCATCCCGCCTCGTCCAGTTCCGCGTTGAGTTCGGGACTGGCTAGCGGCGTGGTGCGGAAGACCGGTTTGATCTTGTGCCGAACCATCCACGATGCCGCCGAAATAACGCGCAGGTCGGCGTCCTCGAAATCGTCGGGATCGAAGCATTGGGTGGAATTGGCGCGTTTGGTATAGCCGCCCGCAGCCCGCCGCACCCAGGAGCGGTCCCATTCGACAGTGATGCCGGGCCAGGCCTTGAGGCCGGCCCGCTCGAAAGTCTCAACGTCCGGCAGCGTCATGTCAGCTCCGGTAATCGCCATTGATGGTAATGTAACCGTGGGTCAGGTCGCAGGTATAGACTGTAGCCTTGCCCTCGCCGAGCCCGAGGCTGACGGTCAGTTCCAGGTCTTCGCCCTTCATATAGGCGCTGGTGGCGGCTTCATCATAGCCGTCGGCGCGCTCGCCATTGCGGGCGACGGTGAGGTCGCCGAAGCGGATGGAAAGGCGGTCGCGGTCAGCAGGTTCGCCCGCCTTGCCCACGGCCATGACCACGCGACCCCAATTGGCGTCTTCTCCGGCAATGGCGGTTTTGACGAGCGGGCTGTCGGCAATCGCCTTGGCTATGCGGAAGGCGCTTTCGTCAGTGGTCGCGCCTTCGACATGCACGGAAACCTGCTTGGTCGCGCCTTCCCCGTCGCGCACGACATGGATGGCGAGTTCAAACAGTACGTCGGACAGGGCCTGGCCGAAAATTTCGGCGCGAGGGTCATCGAGGCTTTCGATGGGTTCGACCTTGGCTTTGCCGGTGGCGAAAGCCAGCAGGGTGTCCGAGGTCGAGGTGTCGCTGTCCACGGTGATGGAATTGAAGCTGGTCTGGTTGTGTCGCGCCAGCAAAGTCTGGAGCACCGGGGCGGCGATGGGCATGTCGGTAACGACGAAGCTCAGCATGGTGGCCATATCAGGCGCGATCATGCCCGAACCTTTGGCGATGCCGTTGATTTTCACCTCGACGCCGTCGATCTCCAGCACGGCGCCCGAGAGCTTGGGGAATGTGTCCGTGGTCATGATCGCCTTGGCCGGTTCAATCCAGGGCAGGGCATTCATGCGGGTGGCGGTTTCGTCCAATACGCCATCGAATTTGGACGCATCGATCAGCTCGCCGATCACGCCGGTCTGGGCGATGAAAACTTCCGAGGGTGCGCAGCCAAGTGCGGTGGCCGCCACCTTGGTGATGTAGCGCACGCTTTCGCGGCCCCTCATGCCGGTAAAGGCATTGGAATTGCCCGAATTGACCACGAGGCCGCGGGCGACCCCGCCCGGAAGGTTTTCCCGGCAAAGCTCGACCGCTGCAGACGAGCATTTGGACCGCGTCAGCACGCCCGCGACACTTGTGCCTTCGTCAAAGGCCATCAGAAGCACGTCGGTGCGGTTCTTGTACTTGATGCCTGCTTCGGCAGTGGCGAAGCGCACGCCCTCGATGGCGGGCAGGTCCGGGTAGGATTTGGGAGCGAGTGGAGAAACCGGATGGGCAGCCATGGCGAAACCTTCAAGGGCAAATCTTGCCTTGGTGTGCCTCAAAGGTGTGGCAGGCGCAAGACGCGCAATGCGCGCCTGCACACTTCCCGATCCGGTTCAGGCGGCCTGAATCTTGCGGCCAGCAATGAAGGCGCCAAAGCGCTTGGTGATGAAGGGCACCACGACCAGAACGATACTTGCGGTCATCATCGGCACGAGGATCAGGCTGCGCTGCCAGATCGTCCAGCCATCGGTGAGCGGCATCAGGATATAGAGATAGAGGGTGACGAGCGGATAAACGGCCAGCGTCATTAGCAGCATCATGCGCAGGCGGGAGGATAAGGACATTGCTGTCTCCATAGAAACGGGTCGTTCTCATATATTGAAACGACCCGTTTCGTTCAAGTCTTTTCTTTGGCCCTGTTCTGGGCCATATAGGAACCATGAATTCGCAGAGTGAGAATGAGCAGCTCAGCCGCCGCTCCATTGGGGCGCGGCGCAATCCGGCGAGCCAGGAGGCCATTCTGGACGCAGCGGCCGATTTGCTGCGCGAAAATGGCATTGCCGGCTTTTCCATTGAGGCGGTGGCGCGCCGCGCCCGGGCGGGCAAGCCCACCATCTATCGCTGGTGGCCGAACCGCACGGTGCTGATGCTGGATGTCTATAAGCGCTTCAAGACCGCCCGCACTTTCTCCGATACCGGCTCATTGCGCGGCGATCTCATCGGCTTTCTGGACAATCAGCTGATCGGCTTCTGGCGGGGAAGCCTTTGCGGTCTGGTCTATCGAGCGGTGATTGCCGAAGCGCAGAACGATGTGGGTGCCGCCGAAGCCCTTCAAGCCTATCAGGCCGAGCGCAAGGGCGTTGCGGTGCAAATCATCGAAAAGGCCAAGGCGCGGGGCGAAGTGCCGCCTCAAACCAATGCGATGCTGATCATCGACATGGTCGTGTCCTATGCTTGGCACCAATTGCTGCTGGGACATCTGGATGAGGCAGCAGGGCAAATCGAGAGCGTCATCGATACGATCCTCAGCGGCGTTGCTGGATATAAGCCGGTATAGGGCGTTTCACCGACTAACTGACCGCTGCCTTCTCCTTCGTCGTCACCACCGGGCTTGTCCCGGTGGTCCATTGCGCAGCCAGGTGGATTGCCGGGACAAGCCCGGCAATGACGGCACAAGAAAATCCGTTAAACTTGGCTCAGTTCAAGAGTGAAACACTCCAGCGAGGCAGAAACAAAAAGGGCGGTCCTTGAGCCGCCCTTTGTCATTTCAGCAATCCTGCCCGATCAGGCGAAAGCGCCGTGGCAATGCTTGAACTTCTTGCCCGAACCGCAGGGGCAGGGGGCGTTACGCGAGACGCCTGCCAGCAGTTTTGGATCGATCGGGGGCAGGCCGTCGCGGCTGGCCACATCATCGCCCAGCGCGTCGTTTTCGCCGGTCGTCGGGTCGATATGGGTCGAGGTCAGGCGGCTCATGTCCGGCGCCTGTGGCGGCTCGGGCTGGCGGATCTGGATTTCGATATGGCTGAGCTGGGTGGTCACCAGCTCGCGCAGATTGCCCAGCATCGCCTGGAACAGCTCATAGGCTTCCTGCTTGTATTCATTGAGCGGATCGCGCTGGGCGATACCGCGCCAGCCAACCACCTTGGAGAGGTGGTCGAGCATGACAAGGTGCTCTCGCCACAGGCCGTCCACCGATTGCAGCAGGATGGATTTTTCCACCTGACGCATGATGTTGGCCGAGTATTTTTCTTCCTTGCCCGCGATCAGCGCGTCGGAAGCCTGACGGATGCGATCCTCGACAGTCTCGGCGTCGATCCCTTCCTCGGCCGCCCATTCGGCAGCGGGAATATCGACATTGAGATAGGTCTTGGCCGCTGCGGCGAGCTGCTCGGTGTTCCACTGTTCGGGATAGGAGCGGGCCGGAATGGCGCGGGACACGACATTCTCGACGACGCCGTGACGCATCTCGGTAATGGTCTCGCTGACATCGGTGGCATCCATGAATTCGAGACGCTGCTCGAAGATCACCTTGCGCTGATCGTTCATCACGTCGTCGTATTTGAGGATGTTCTTGCGGATATCGAAGTTGCGCGACTCGACCTTGCCCTGGGCGCGCTCGATGGCCTTGGTGACCCATGGATGGGTGATGCTCTCGCCCTGTTCCAGCCCCAGCTTGCCGAGCATGGAATCCATGCTCTCGATGGGGAAGATGCGCATCAGGTCGTCCTGAAGCGAGAGGAAGAACTTGGAATGGCCGGGGTCGCCCTGACGACCGGAACGGCCGCGCAATTGGTTGTCGATACGGCGGGATTCATGGCGCTCGGTGCCGATGACCATGAGCCCGCCTGCGGCGAGAGCGGCCGCCTTGTCGGTGGCGATCCGGGCCTTGATCTCGGCGATCTTGGCCTCGCGCGCTTCCCCTTCAAGGCCGTCGGCCTCTTTCTGGATGCGCATTTCGAGATTGCCGCCGAGCTGAATATCGGTGCCGCGACCGGCCATATTGGTGGCGATGGTGATGGCGCCGGGCAGACCCGCATCGGCAACGATGAAGGCTTCCTGCTCGTGGTGGCGCGCATTGAGCACGTTCATCTGCCCGACCTTCTTGCCGCGCAGAATGTCGGCGAGCATTTCGCTCTTTTCGATCGAGGTGGTGCCCACCAGCACGGGCTGGCCGCGATCCTGGCATTCCTTGATCAGATCGGCGATGGCGTCGAATTTCTCGGCCGCCGTGCGGTAGATCGCGTCGTCTTCGTCGATACGCTGCACCGGCAGATTGGTCGGCACGGTGGTGACGCCAAGCCCGTAAATATCGGCAAATTCTTCGGCTTCCGTCGCTGCAGTACCGGTCATGCCGGCCAGCTTCTTGTAGAGGCGGAAATAATTCTGGAAAGTGATCGAGGCCAGGGTCTGGTTTTCGGCCTGGATCTTGACCTTTTCCTTGGCTTCCAGCGCCTGATGCAGGCCTTCCGAATAGCGGCGACCGGGCATCATGCGGCCGGAGAATTCGTCGATGATCACCACTTCGCCGCCTTCCGCATTCTGGCGGACGATATAGTCCTTGTCCCGGCGGAACAGCTTGTGGGCGCGCAGGGCCGAATTGGCGTGGTGGACGAGGATGACGTTTTCCACGTCATACATCGAACCGGATTTGAGCAGGCCCGCTTCGGACAGGGCCGCTTCGAGCTTTTCGATGCCCTGATCGGTGAAGGTCGCGGAGCGATGCTTTTCCTCGATCTCGAAATCGCCTTCGCCGATCATCGGCATCAGCCCATCGACCTTGATATAAAGGTCCGAGCGATCTTCGGCGGGGCCGGAAATGATCAGCGGGGTGCGCGCTTCATCGACGAGGATCGAGTCCACTTCGTCGACAATGGCGAATTCGTGCCCGCGCTGCACCATCTGCTCGCGGGTATATTTCATATTGTCGCGCAGATAGTCGAAGCCAAGCTCGTTATTGGTGCCATAGGTGATGTCGCAGGCATAGGCGGCCTTGCGTTCGGCGTCCGACATGCCGGGAACGATGGTGCCGGTGGTCAGGCCAAGGAAGCCATAAATCTGGCCCATCCATGCCGCGTCGCGCTTGACGAGATAGTCGTTGACTGTAACGAGGTGTGCGCCCTTGCCGGTGAGGGCGTTGAGATACATGGGCAGGGTTGCCACCAGCGTCTTGCCTTCACCGGTGCGCATTTCAGCGATGGAGCGGTCATTCATGACCATGCCGCCAATCATCTGGGTGTCGAAATGCCGCATGCCCAGTGCGCGCTTGGAGGCTTCGCGGACCGTGGCGAAGGCTGGCACGATCAGATCGTCCAGCTTTGCGCCCTGTTCCAGCTGGGCCTTGAACTCGGCGGTGCGCGCCTTCAGCGCCTCATCGCTCAGCTTTGCCAGTTCCGGTTCGAGCGCGTTGATCGCCGCGACCTTGCCCTGATACCGCTTGACCTGTCTGTCGGACGGTGACCCGAAAATCTTTCGGGCAAGCGTAGCAAGTGCCATGTTTGTGGTCCTTTGTTATGTCGGCGGCGGGGCGTTGGGTCAGGCGGCGCGTCGTTTCATGGGTGCGTCTGCCGTCCCATTTCGCCTCGTCAGAACTGAGGGAAGCCTTTCCGGTTCCCGTTATTTCTGTCTCGCGCGGTCATTACCCATCTTCAGATGCAGTAAATGTCCGCACGTCTTAAAAGCGGGTGAGATGTAAGAGTGGGGTCCCGCCTTGTCAACGTATGCAAATTGGATGACACCACTTGCAGTCTTATGGTTTGCGGGCATAACAGGCACAAGTGAAGACGCGGTAATCGTCCTGTCCGAAGGCACAATTTGGCCCTGTTGCCATGCGAGCGGGAGCGGGACACAAAATTGTTTACGCCGGATGAGTGTCCGGCTCAGGAGAAATGCAGTCTCATGCGGAATTCCTCTGTGCGCCTGATGCGCGCCGTCAGCGTTGCAATGCTTATGGCCGGAGCCTCGATTGCGGGCGCTCTGGCGCAGGGCGAAGCCATTTCCAACGCCAATGCAGTGGTGGCCACGGTCGGCAATGAGCCGATCACCGAGGCTGATCTGGCTTTTGCCGCCGAAGACATGGCACAGGACCTCTCGCAAATGCCGCCGGAAGAACGGCGGGCCTTTCTGGTGCGCATTCTTATCGACATGAAGGTCATGTCGGCGGCAGCGCGTGAAGCAGGCATGGACCAGACCGAGATTTTTGCGCAGCGGCAGAAATATCTCGAAGAGCGGGCCCTGCGCCGCGCCTATTTCAATGAAGCCATTGCCGGTGCCGTCACCGAAGAAGCCGCACGGGCTGAATATGATGCTTTCGTGCAGCAATTCGAGGCGGAAGACGAAGTGCGGGCCAGCCATATTCTGGTGGCCGAAGAGGCCAGGGCGAATGAACTGAAGGCCGAGATCGATGGCGGCGCTGATTTTGCCGAGTTGGCCAAGGCCAATTCCATCGATCCCGGCGCTGCCAATGGCGGCGATCTTGGCTTTTTCGGGCGCGGTATGATGGTGCAGCCTTTTGAGCAGGCCGCGTTCGCGCTGGCCAATCCCGGTGATGTGTCGGCCCCGGTGCAGTCACAGTTCGGCTGGCACATCATCAAGCTGGCTGAAAAGCGCCAGTCCGCGCCACCGACCTTCGAGCAGGTGGCCGCGCAGATCCAGAATCAGCTTCTGATGCGTTCATTTACCGAGAAGGTCGATCAATTGATGTCCGGCGTCGAAATCAACATCGAGGACGCGGATCTCAAGGCCAAGTTCGACGCGCAGGAAGCCGCCGAGGCCGAAGCGGCCGCAGCCGAATAATTGAATTGGCTAATTCTCGAATTGGAGGGCCCGGTTTCGACCGGGCCTTTCTGTTTCAGCAGGTGACGCGGATTTCGGCATAGCCGGTCAGGCCCTCATCGCCATCCGAGGTGACGCCAATCGTGCATTGCGTCTCGGGCAGGGGAATGGAGCCGCCCGAAGCGATCGTCGTGCCGTCAAGCAGCACGATATAGCCATTGGCGACCTGAGCGACATTGACGCTGCCGGATTGCCCGCAGACCGGATAAGAATCGCCTTCGGCCACCAGAATCCGCATGCCCGAGGGCAGGCAATCCTCATTGACATTTGCCGTGGCGGCGGGAGCGGTGCTGGTCGGCAGAGGCACGGTGCTGCTGCGCCAGTTCTGTTCGAGAATGGCGAGGCGATTGGAAAGATCGAGCAGCCCGCTCTGGTCGGTGCCCGGATTTGCGCTCGCCCCACGGGCATAAAGCTCAAGGCTGACCCGCAATTGAGCGACGTCGGAGGCCAGACGCCGCGTTTCGGCTTGCCCTTCGGTGTAAATCCACGTGGCGGCGCCCAGCCCGGCCAGTCCACAGACCAGGCCCAGCGTAGCGAGCACAAGCGCCAGTCTATTGCTGCGTCGTGGGTCGGTGGTTCCGGCAGGAGTTCTTGGCCGCTGTGCCGTGGCTTCTTCAGGCGAAACCGGGCGCATATCGGGCGTCAGGGTAATGCTGCCGTCAGTTTCGGGGCGCTGTTTTTCAGGCTGGTCCACAAGACGTCTCCGATTGGCTGCCCGCTGGCCTTCACATCACAGTGAGGCCGAATTTTGGCTCCTGACGCCTACGCGCCGTCGCCCACAGGCGAAGGCTCAGGGACGCTGGCTGGCCGGGGTCGGGATTGTGGCCGGTTTGCCGGTGATAACGGGTTTGATATTGGGATTTTGCCCATCATTGCCGCCAAAAATGCCGCCAATGCCGGAGAAGAAACTTCCCACCGCTTCCCCGCGCTCTTTCTGCGCTACTTCGGCAGCGGCTTTGCTCTCTGCGGCTTTCCGGATGGCTTCTGCCTGACTGGTGAGCGCGGCGTCATCGTCCTGTTGCTTGGCTGTGAGGGCGGCATTGGGAATGGTGGGCGGGCAGGGGCCCAGCGCGTTGAGCGGGCCGGACGATGCCGGGTTGAAGATATAGCGGCCTTCGCAGACATCCCAGACGGGTGGGGTCTTGGTCAGCTCGAAGTGGTCATAGCCGGTCTTGAGGTTCTTCCAGAATTCGATGTGCTGGCTGGAAGAGTGCTTGGCGAGGTTCGCCGTCGTCATGCGGAAGGGAAAAATCTGCAATTGGAAGCTGGTGTTGCCGCCCTTGAAGCTCTCGCGGGCCAGAGCATAAATCTCGGCAATGCCCGCATCGGTCATGGCGTAGCAGCCGCGCGAGGAACAATCGCCATGGACCATAAGGTCCGATCCGGTGCGGCCATGGGCGCGGTCGAACTTGTTCGGGAAGCCGGTATTGAAGGCCAGATAATAGTTGGACTTAGGGTGCATCAGGCCCGGCGTAATCGTGTTGAACCCTTCCGGGCTCTGGCGATCGCCTTCCCTGAATTTGGGGCCGAGGTCGCCGGAGAAGGCGCAAATCTCGTAATTCTTGAACAGCTTATAGGTGCCGTTTGCGGTGCGCTTCCACACTTCGAGAACGGCTTCTTCCTTGAAGATGCGCACGACCATGGCCTCGCCGGGCGACGAGCCCATATTGCGCAGACCCTGTACGGTGCTGCCTGCCAGCGGCTGGTTGTGGCGGTTGTCGCCACCCTTGACGAAGCTGGAGCAGGCGGCGAGGCCGACGGCGAGCCAGCAGAGAATGACAAAGGTGCCGAGACGCTGAAAAAAGGAAGCAGACACGAGGATGTGGCCCGAATAGCTGGAATTGCCCTTGGGAGGCTTGGTTTACGCAAGATGACCCAAGGCGGTGAATGAAGCCTTTACTGCGGCGACAAACCACCCGGATTCGGGGGCAGGGCACGCGGATGTGAACGGATATTCCCATCAAAAAGGCCGCCTCCTCACGGAAGCGGCCTTTTGTCGTCTCAAAGAAACTTGTGGCTAAAGATTGGTGCCGATGGCGAGGAATTTCTCGCGTCGGTGCTCTCGGGTTTCGAGCCGCGACTTGCCGCTGAAATCCTTGAGGAATGAACTGATGGCGGTGCGCGTTGAATCCATCACTGTAGGATGGTGGCGATGCGCGCCTCCGGTCGGCTCCGGGATAATGGCATCGATGACGCCAAAACCGAGCAGGTCCTGTGCGGTGATTTTCTGGGCCGTGGCCATGTCTTGTGCGCGGCCGGCATCGCGGAACAGAATGGATGCGCCTGCTTCGGGAGAGATCACCGAATAGATCGAATTTTCCAGCATCAGCACGCGATTTGCGGTGGCTATGGCGATAGCGCCGCCCGAGCCGCCTTCACCAATGATGATGGCGAGGTTGGCGACACCCAGTTCCAGCCCCTTTTCGGTAGAGCGGGCAATGGCCTCGGCCTGTCCGCGCTCTTCCGCGCCGATGCCGGGATAGGCGCCTGCCGTATCGACAAAGGAAATTACCGGAATGGAAAAACGGTCGGCCATTTCCATGACGCGGACCGCCTTGCGATAGCCTTCAGGATTGGCCATGCCGAAATTGTGCTTGAGGCGCGTCTCGGTGGAATTGCCCTTTTCCTGGCCAAGGATGGCGACCGGCTCGCCATTGAAGCGGCCGAAGCCAGCCTGGAGTGCTGCGTCTTCGCCGAACTTGCGATCACCGGCCAGCGGTTGCCATTCGGTGATCAGCGATTTCACATAGTCAGAAAAGTGCGGGCGCTGCGGATGGCGCGCCACCTGCGTTTTCTGCCAGGGGGTGAGCTTACGGTAAATTTCAACCAGCGCTTCTTCGGCGCGGGCTGACAGCCGATTCACTTCTTCGTCGATGGACACGGCGGAATCGGTCGCCGCCAGCGACTTGAGTTCAACGATCTTGGCTTCAAGATCGGCAACCGGCTTTTCAAAATCGAGATAAGATAGCATCCCACCGCCCGTAAGGGTCTGAATTATCGCGCGCAAGCGTCCTGCGCTGCTCTTGCGCCTTAAAGTGGCCGGAAAGTGGCGAGGGCGCAATCGCAAGTCAAGGTTTAGCAGCGAAATGGTTGGCAATTGGTGCCGAAGCGCTCAACCTTCTGCCAATGGGTGGTGACTTTCCACAAGGTTACGCAGTTTTTCGTCCAGAACGTGGGTGTAAATCTGGGTGGTGGAAATGTCGGAATGCCCCAGCAGCATCTGCACGACGCGCAGATCGGCGCCGCCGGCCAGCAGATGGCTGGCAAAGGCGTGGCGCAGAACGTGCGGTGCAACCCGGTCGGCGGAAATGCCCACGCTTGTGGCGAGATCTTTGAGATCGCGGGCGAAAACCTGCCGCGACAGATAGCCGTCCTCGCCATTGGCCGGGAACAGGAACGGACCTTCGGGCAAGACCGAAATCCATTTGCGCACGGCGTCGCGGGCGCGGTCATTCATGGGAACGACCCGCTCCTTGCTGCCCTTGCCTTTGAGGGTAATGAAACTGGTATCGCGCATGACTGCGGCCCGGCGCAGGCTCACCAGCTCGGAAACGCGCAGGCCGGTGGCATAAAGCATTTCGAGCAGGACATAGAGCCGATGGGCGTCAATCTGCTGCTTTGGTGTTTTCTTGGGATCATCGATGTCGGCTTCGGCGCGCTCCAGCAGTCTGGTGACTTCTGTCACCGAGAGCACTTTGGGCAGGGCCCGGCGCGATTTCGGGCTGGCGACGATGCGGGTCGGATCATCTCCACGCAGAGCTTCAACGCAGAGGAATTTGTGAAACTGGCGAATGGCCGAAAGACGGCGGGCGCTGGACGATGCCGACAGGCCCTGTGCCTTGAGGTCGTCCAGCCATTCGGTGACTGTCTCACGCGGGCAATCGAGCAGGGATTGTTTCTGCGCGGCGACGAAGCTGGAATAGTCGTTCAGATCGCGCCGATAGGCCTCGATCGTATTGGTGGCCGCGCCGCGTTCGGCGCTCATCATTTCGAGAAAGGCGGAGATCAGATGGGTGCCGCTCATTGGTCGGGCGACGGCGTGGGAGCCGTGGTCAGATTGGGCTGCGGCAGGATGGTGCCGCCACCGCCAGGGGCGTCGGCGTCGTTCAGCAATTCGCGGGTGGGGATGCGCTGGCTGACATCCTTGGGCGTAACCTCGACCAGGCTGACCAGCGCAAACATGCCCGCATAGGCAAGACCGCCAAGAAAAAGCACCATGATCAGCAAGCGAAAAAGGGTAGGCATGGTCGTCCTGTGTGCAGCGTCGATATAAGTTTACGTGCAAAAGGTTGCGATGGGGTTCCTTTCCCATCTTGCGGAAATAGGCGCGAGGATCAACCTCTGGGCGTGATCGGCTTGACAGCGGCGGCAGGGACGGATTGATAGCGGCGATGAGCGGAGGGTGCGGCTGGTGAACAGGACGGAAAACGGGTCGCGCCACGCACGCGCCCGGGCACTGGCCAACAAACTTGCCGGTAAACCTTTAGTGCTTGTGGGCATGATGGGCGCTGGCAAGACCACGGTGGGGCGGCGTCTCGCCACCCGGCTGGGGCGCCAGTTCATCGATAGCGACGAAGAAATCGAACGCGCGGCGCAAATGAGCATTCCCGAAATTTTCGAACAGCGGGGCGAGGCCGAATTCCGCGCTGGTGAAACGCGGGTGATTGCGCGGTTGCTGAAAGAGCGGGATGTGGTCCTGGCGACGGGCGGCGGCGCCTTTGTGCATCCTGAAACAAGGGCGCTGGTCAAATCGGAAGCCATTTCCGTCTGGCTCAAAGCCGATCTCGATATTCTGTTCGAGCGTGTATCGCGGCGCTCCAATCGTCCCCTGCTCAAAACCGCAGACCCGCGCGCGACGCTCGAAAAGCTGATTGCCGATCGCTATCCCATCTATGGGGAAGCCGATATCACGGTGATGAGCCGCGATGTGCCGCAGGACAATGTCGCGGGCGATGTGGTCAGCGCGGTGCATCATTATCTCAAGCAGGACCAGGCCGAGGCATGACCCAGATCGATCACACGGTTCATGTTGCGCTGGGCGAACGCGCCTATGACATTCTGATTGGCCCCAATCTGATTGGCGAGGCCGGGGCCATTCTGGCGAAGAAATTCCCCGGGCGGCGCTATGGCATTGTCACCGATGACAATGTTGCCAGGGCGCAATTGCCGCGCCTTCGGGCCTCGCTCGATGCGTCCGGGCTGGGATATGACGTCATCACCGTTCCTGCTGGCGAGGGCACGAAGAATTACGCCATGCTGGAAAATGTGGTCGAAGGCCTGCTCGCCGCTAGGCTGGAGCGCGGCGATCTGGTGATCGCGCTGGGTGGCGGCGTTATTGGCGATCTGGCCGGGTTTGCCGCCTCGATCACGCGGCGCGGCATGGATTTCGTGCAGATGCCGACCTCACTGCTGGCGCAGGTGGATTCATCGGTCGGTGGCAAGACCGGCATCAATTCGCCCCATGGCAAAAACCTTGTCGGTGCTTTCCATCAGCCCCGGCTGGTGCTGGCCGATCTTTCGGCGCTCGATAGCCTTGATAAGCGGCAATTTGCGGCCGGTTACGCAGAGGTCGCCAAATACGGGCTTATCGATGATCCCGAATTTTTCGACTGGCTCGATGCCAATCTCGACGAAATTTTCGCTGGTGGCCCGGCGCGCGGCGAGGCGGTGGCGCGGTGCTGCGCCCACAAGGCGCGGGTGGTGATCGAGGACGAGAAGGAAAACGGGGTCCGGGCCCTGCTCAATCTCGGCCACACCTTTGGTCATGCGCTGGAGAAGGATACCGGCTATTCCGACCGGCTGCTGCATGGCGAAGGCGTCGCCATCGGCATGGTGCTGGCGCATGGCTTTTCGGTCAGGCTGGGTCTGGCGCCGGGGCAGGATGTGGGCCGCGTTGCAGTGCACTTGAAGCGTGCAGGCCTGCCCACCACATTGGCCGAAATCCCTGGAACGCTCGGCTCCACCGATATATTGATGGCCGCTATCGCGCAGGACAAGAAGGTGCAGCGCGGCGCGCTGACCTTCATCCTGACCCGCGGTGTCGGACAGGCGTTCATCGAAAAAAATGTAGCCCCAGACGCGGTCCGGGCCTATCTCGATGAAATGCTGGAGGCGTAATGTCCCAACCACCGTCATCACCGGGACAAGCCCGGCAATGACGACAGGATGGTTAGGGCGCCGAAGCGGGCAAAACTTCGATGGCGAGCGCGTGGACGGTGCTCTTCAATTCATCGTCAAGTGTTTCCATCACTGCGCGGTGTTGCGCAACGCGGCTTAGCCCGTCAAAATTGGCGGTCGCGATTCTGACACGAAAATGGGTTTGCACACCCTCGCGCCAACCGGCGTGGCCGTGATGGCTTTCAGACTCGTCTATGACCTCCAGATGGAGGGGCGAGAATTTTTCGGTGAGCTTGGCTCGGATTGTGTCCGTCATGGACATGGGCAGCTCCAAAATCTGTTTGTAGGCACAACTAGGCGCAATGAAACCGCAATCCAAGCTCTTTGACTCCATCCGTGTCCGCCCCCGTCGGGATGAAAAGCCCGTCGAGGTGATCATCAAGTGCGATTGGGAAGGTTGTGAAGAGCCGGGTGAGTTCAAGGCGCCCAAGGGCGTTCGTTCGGAAGGGCAATATCACAATTTCTGCCTCGAACATGTCCGGCACTATAACAAGGCCTTCAACTATTTCGCTGGCATGAGCCCGGACGAGTTGGACGAGGCTTTGCACGCGCCGCCCAAGGCGGAATCGCGCTCTACCTTTGCCACGGGTAGTGCCGGCGCGGCCAAAGCGGCCGGACGGCAGGCCGCCGCCTCGCAGCCCGGCGACAAATATGGTGATCCGTTCGGGGTTTTCGCGCGCTATCGCTATCAGCAGTCTAAGCGCCCCGCGACCGAAAGGGTCAAGCCGCTTAATGAGCCCGACCGGCGGGCGCTGGAAACGCTGGGCTTTTCCAAGCACGCCAAGTCAGATGAGATCAAGGCGGCCTACAAGGCGCTGGTCAAGATGCACCATCCTGACGTCAATGGCGGCGATGCCTCGTCCGAGGAGCGCCTGCGTTCGGTAATCGCGGCCTATACCCATCTCAAAAAGACCGGCTTCGTGCTGCGTTGATGCTTGCCGGACCGGCATTGGTCGGCCTTGACCCAAAGGCTACCCGCCATGTCACAATGCTGCTATAGAGCCTCCGCTTTCCTTTGCTTTCTTCCTTCTCAAGAGCCCAGCCATGACTGAATTCGCCAATATGCCCGACACCGAATACAAGGCGCGGGATCTGTTCGGTATCGACACCGACATGGTGGTCATGGGCTATAAAGAGCGCACCAGCCATGTGCCGCCGATCGATCCGGATTACCTGTTCGACCGCAACACCACTTTGGCGATTCTGGCCGGCTTTGCCTATAATCGCCGCGTCATGGTGCAGGGCTATCACGGCACCGGCAAATCCACCCATATCGAGCAGGTCGCGGCGCGGCTCAACTGGCCGCTGGTTCGCGTCAATCTCGACAGCCATGTGAGCCGTATCGATCTCGTCGGCAAAGACGCGATCGTGCTCAAGGATGGCAAGCAGATCACCGAATTCCGCGACGGTATCCTGCCCTGGGCGGTGCAGAACAATGTTGCTCTCGTCTTCGACGAATATGACGCTGGCCGTCCGGACGTGATGTTCGTGATCCAGCGCGTGCTCGAACAGTCGGGCCGGTTGACCCTGCTCGACCAGAACCGCGTGATCATTCCACATCCGGCGTTCCGGCTGTTCTCGACCACCAATACGATTGGTCTGGGCGATACGTCCGGCCTCTATCACGGCACCCAGCAGATCAATCAGGGCCAGATGGACCGCTGGTCCATCGTGACCACGCTGAACTATCTGCCGCATGATAAGGAAGTCGGCATCGTTCTGGCCAAGAACAAGGCCTATGGCGAGACGGAGAAGGGCAAGAAGCAGGTCTCCAATATGGTGCGCCTTGCCGATCTCACGCGCTCGGCCTTCATCAATGGCGATATTTCCACCGTCATGAGCCCGCGCGGCGTCATTACCTGGGCCGAAAATGCTGTCATCTTCGGCGGCGATATCGGTTTTGCCTTCCGCCTCACCTTCCTCAATAAGTGCGATGAGCTTGAACGCCCCGTGGTGGCCGAGTTCTATCAGCGCGTGTTCGGTGAAGACCTGCCGGAAAGCTCCGCCAATCTGGCGGTGATGGCTTAAGTAAAGAAGGCCCCCTCACCCGGCCCTTCGGGCCGACCTCTCCCCCAAGGGAGAGGTGCAGGGGGTTCGGCGTTTCTCACCTCTCCCTTGGGGGAGAGGTCGCCGCGCAGCGGCGGGTGAGGGGGCCTTCCCCCAACCGACGAGCATCCAGAATGGCACAACCTCCGCGCAGCAAAGCCAATAAGCCAGACCAGACCCAGGCCTTTAAATCGGCCATGGGGGCGACCGTACGCGCCATTGGTGGCAAGGCTGAGCTGGAAGTCAGCTTCACCGCCGACCGCCCCCTGCTAACCTCTGATCGGGCGCGTCTCGCCAATCTGCCGCGCCTGCCCACCAAGCGCGACATCGCCATTGCGCGCGGGCAGGGCGATGCCATGGCCATGCGGCTCGCCAGCCACGATCCTGAAAGCCACCGCAAGCGCTCGCCCATGGACCCGCAGGCGCGCGCCGCTTTTGACGCGCTGGAGCAGGCGCGGGTGGAATCGCTGGGGGTCATCCGCATGCCCGGCATGGGCGGCAATATCCACGAAATGCTGGAAGACCGGCTGTTCCGCGCAAACTTTGCCGAAGTGGATGCCAAGGACGATGCGCCGCTGGCCGAAGCTCTGGGGCTGATGCTGCGCGAAAAGCTGGCCGGTGTCGCTGTGCCGCCATCGGGACATGCCCTTGTCGACCTTTGGCGCGGCGAAATTGAAAGCCGTGCGTCCACCTCGCTCGATGCCTTGCTTTCGGCCTATGAAAATCAGGACGATTTCGCCCGGGCCGCCAAGCACGTATTGCGTGACCTCAACCTGATCGCCGAAAGCGACATGGACGAGCCGGCGGACGGCGACGAGGAAAGCAGCGAGGACAGCCAGCCCGAGCAGGCGCAGGGTGCCGATCAGTCGCCCGAGCAGGGCGATGGCGAAAACGAGCAGTCGGAAAGCGAAGAAGACCAGCAGGCCGGAGAGAGCGAAGAGACCGGCGATGTCGAAGGCATGGAGGCCGATATGGCCGATGTCGACGACGATGCCGAAGCGGAGGCAGGCGAAGATGCGCCCATGCCGCCGCCCGCCAAGGATGGCGGTACGCAGCTTTCCAACCAGTTCAATTACAAGGTCTTTACCCAGAAATATGACGAGATCGTCAAGGCGGCGGAACTGTGTCCGCCGGACGAGCTTGAGCAATTGCGCGCCCTTCTGGACAAGCAGCTCGAGAATCTGGCTGGCGCTGTAGCGCGGCTGGCCAACAAGCTGCAACGGCGGCTGATGGCCAAGCAGAACCGGAGCTGGCAGTTTGACCTTGAGGAGGGGCTGCTGGATTCGGCGCGCCTCACCCGCGTGGTCACCGACCCGATGCAGGCGCTCTCCTTCAAGGTCGAGAACGACACCGATTTCCGCGATACGGTCGTGACGCTGCTGATCGACAATTCCGGCTCGATGCGCGGCAGGCCGATCACCATTGCGGCGATCTGTGGCGACATTCTTGCGCGCACGCTGGAGCGGTGCGGCGTCAAGGTGGAAATCCTCGGCTTTACCACCCGCGCCTGGAAGGGCGGCAAGAGCCGTGAAGCCTGGCTTGAGGCCAACCGTCCGGCCAATCCGGGCCGCGTGAACGATGTTCGCCATATCATCTACAAGGCTGCCGACGAGCCATGGCGTCATGCTCGTCGCAATCTGGGCCTGATGATGCGCGAAGGCCTGCTCAAGGAAAATATCGACGGGGAAGCGCTGGAATGGGCACGCAAGCGGTTGATGGCCCGGCCGGAACAGCGCCGTATCCTGATGGTGATCTCCGACGGCGCTCCGGTCGATGACAGCACGCAGAGCGTTAATGCTGGCAATTATCTCGAAGCCCATCTCCGGCAGGTGATCGAGGATATCGAGACCCGCTCGCCCATCCAGCTTGTTGCCGTGGGTATTGGCCATGACGTGACGCGCTATTATCGGCGTGCGGTCACCCTGCTCGATGCCGAAGAACTGGCGGGGGCGCTGACCGATGAGCTGGCCGCGCTGTTCGATGAAGAAATGCCGGCTCAGGCAAGGCGACGGGCCCGCAGATGATCAGAAGCGCCGCCCTCGCTTTGTCGCTCCTGTCCCTGGCTTCGCCAGTCGGGGCAGTGGAGGCGACGGTGAGTGCGGCGCAGGTCACCCAGTTCAAGGGCGTTGGGCTGGACCAGCAGGTCGACAAATTGATCTTTCGCGGCGGCATGACGCTGCAAAGTCCCGATGATACCTTTGGCGGGCTCTCCAGCGTCACCCAGACCGGGGACAATCAACGCATTGCCTTCGTCACCGACCGCGGTCATTTCGTTTCCGGCCAATTGGCCTATGACGAGGCCGATCGCCTGTTCGGCTTTATCGGGGTGACCATCGAGCCGATCCAGAATTCATCCGGCCAGCCATTGCCGCGCCAATATGCGCGCGATGCCGAGGGCATGGATACGATCTGGCGCGACGGGGTGCCGGTGGGTGTGCGGGTGAGTTTTGAGCATCTGACACGGGTGGCTGATTTCTCCGTTCATGAAGGGCGTCCAGGAGGTGCGGCGCGGGAGGTTCCGATCCCCCAATGGCTCACCGATCTGCGCACCAATGAATCGCTGGAATCGATCTGCATCGCGCCACCGGCCTCGCCTGTAGCCGGCTCCACCATCCTCATCACCGAGGAGGCGCTGGACGAAAACGGCAATCATCGCGGCGAGATGCTGGGCGTTAACGACCGGGGGCCGTTCACTTATTTCAATTCACCCATCGTCAATCCCACCGATTGCGCCTTCCTGCCCAATGGCGACCTTCTGGTGCTGGAGCGCGGCGTGTCGCTGTTCAGTTTCGTCATGAACTTACGCCGCGTCCCCGCCGCCGAAGTGCGTCCGGGCAATCTGCTGCACGGCGAATTGCTCGTCTCCGCCCAAGGCGCCGAGATCGACAATATGGAAAGCCTGATGGTCTACCGCACCCCGGGCGGCGAAACGCGCATCCTCATGGGTTCGGACAATAATTTCAACGGCTGGCAGCGCACCATGATCCTGGAATTTGCGCTGCCGGACTGAGTGTGGCGCTCACCATTCCGTCGTCATTGCCGGGACAAGCCCCGGCATTTGAAATGGTGCCTTACGCTGCCACCGGCATTTTGCGCAGGACCAGATCGCGGATGGTCTTGTAGGGCGCGAGCATCAGCACGGCCATGATCAGCTTCACCAGAAAATCGCCCAGGGCCAGCGATTGCCACAGTTCGACTTCCGGACCCACGCCCAGCAGGGGGGCCGGGAAGGCCAGCGAGCTGTCTTCGAGCCCGAAATAGGTGTCGATGCCGGCAAAGGCTGGTGCCATGGCCAGCGAAAAGAAGATCGCGGTGTCGAGCGCCGAGGAGAACAGCGAGGAAAACATCGGCGCATGCCACCAGGGGCCATTGCGGAGGCGGTGGAAGATGGAGACGTCAAGCAATTGAGCCACGAGGAAAGCCGAGCCCGAGGCAATGGCGATGCGTGGCGTAGCCAGCCAGACCGAGAGTACGACGGCGACGCAGAAGCCTGCAACGACGACGAGCCGGGTTTTCTGTGGGCCGAAGGCACGGTTGGACAGGTCGGTGACGAGGAAGGCCACCGGATAGGTGAAGGCGCCCCAGGTGAGGATATCACCGATATGGACGGCCCCGATGGTCAGATCGACCGGAAACTGAACAAGGAAATTGGAGGTGGCGACAACGGCCACCATGGCGGCAAGGGCCACCAGCAAGCGAGACAGCATCAGACTGTACCTTCATGTAACCGCGATCCGGCATGACCGGGGCGGAGGATCGTTATCAAGCAGGATTTCCTGCCGTCGTCACCACCCGGCTTGACCGGGTGGTCCATGGATGTTGTTGCAATCGCTGGATTGCCCGGTCAAGCCGGGCAATGACGAAAGACGAGGAACATCCAAAAACAAAACCGCGCGGTGATTGTCCACCACGCGGCCGAAAACTTTTGCGAAGAAAACGCTTAGGCAGCGAGGGTCGCGCGGATTTCCTTCTTGATGCCGAGAGCCAGCGGGCTCAGATCGGCATCGTCCTGCTTGAGCAGGAAAGCGTCGAGACCACCGCGGTGCTCGACCGTGCGCAGGGCGGCTGCAGAGATGCGCAGCTTGACCGAACGGTTCAGCGCGTCCGAGATCAGCGTCACGTTGACGAGATTGGGGAGAAAGCGGCGGCGGGTGCGGTTGAGAGCGTGGGAAACATTGTTGCCCACCATAACGCCCTTACCGGTCAATTCGCAGCGACGTGCCATTTTTGATATCCTGTTTGTGTAAAGGTCCTTCGTGGCGGAGGGATCCGCTACCGGCCTTGATTGTGATGAAATCCCGGGCTCTTTAGAGAAAAGGCCCCCTCCCGTCAAGCTAAAGGCCGATTCACACGGGTGCGAGCGCCTTGCGCGCGACAGAATCGGGCGGCATTTTTGATGCTGAAGTGATTCGTTCCTGACCGGCCCGCGTTTCCGGCAGGCTTCCGTAGCCGAGAAATCCCGCCGTGATCCGTTCTGTTCTTCTTGCTTTGTTCCTGGCCGCCCCTCTTGCTGCCCAGCCGGTGCTGTCCGCGCCCGTTGATTCCCGTGTCAGCTATGTCGTGACGGTGGGCGGTATCAATGTGGCGCTGATCGATATTGATTTTGACGATGATGGTCGCCGCTATGATTTTGACCTGTCCGCGCGCGTAACCGGGCTGGGCAATGTCGTCTCCAGCGGTACCGCCAAATCGAGCGTCAGCGGTTCATCCAGTGGGACAGTCTTGCAGGCGGATCGTTTTCAGCTTGAAACGCGGGCGAATGGCGAAATCTTTAATGTCGATGTCGGCTTTGCCGGCCGCAATGTCACCTCCTTTCAGGTGACCCCGCCCGTTCTTGACCATTATGACCGCGTGCCGCTGGAACGGGCGCATCTGAGCGGGGTGGCCGATTTCCTGTCGTCCTTTGTGCTCAAGGGCAATGCGCTCGATAAGTCCCTATGCCAGCGCGAGTTCAAGATTTTCACCGGTGTCGAGCGCTTCAACATCGCCATGAGTTATCTTGCCGATGATGAGGCGACTTCCCCGCGCACCGGCTATCAGGGGCCATTGGTGGCCTGCGCGCTGAAATATCGTCCGATCTCGGGACATTTCGACAGTTCGGAAATGACACAATATCTCGCTGACAATAGCCGCATCGTGCTGTGGTATGCCCCGCTTGGCGCTACGGGCTATTATGTGCCCTATCGCCTGATTATCGGCACCAGCATGGGCGATCTGTCCATGGTCCTGACTGGCTCCCGCATCGAATAGGCTGTCCGACTTTGGCACGGTCAAAGTCTTTTTTGCCAATTTTGCTATTTTAAAAGCCCGCAAATGCGCCACTTCCCGGTTAACCGGTGTGGCGTATTTCTGTTTTTGGCGTGCAAGGGCTTGGCAGGAAAGGGCGCATTGAGCTGGAAATTAACGCCAAATTTACCCTGGTGAACGGGTTTTGGCCTTTTGCGCGTTGCTCTTCGCGGCTCTGGTGGTCGCATGTGGAGGCGGACACCAGATATTGGGGTGAACAAAACCGGATTTAGGCAATGGCGCTGATTCAGCCCATGTTCGTTCCGGGTTTGGTCGCAGTGTTAAGCGTAGGCCACCAAGCCGCCTATTATTGTGCCAGAACGGGATTTTAGTCGCCACAGGGCCGACGCGTCGCTCTTTTGCGTCCGTACAGTTTGGCTGGATGTCCCATCGCGGTACGTCAATCGTGTTTTTCCTCAATATCGTAGGACGGCGGCCCGGAAATGCTGGGCCTGGGGCTAAAGATCGAGAAAATTCTGGTCTTCTCGCCTTTTACACTCCGTTCATCTTTGCGCCGATCTGGACAAAATTAACGGGATGGAAATCAAGTTGAACGGTTTTTCGCTCACCGGTGCCGGAATAGCAGCGGGGCGATAGGCTTTAGTGGTGTTTCGTCCCTGCGGCCACCATATGTCGTAGGGAACAAAACGGTTTTTACGATTCGCGCCGATTCGATGCTGTTTCGTTCTGGCTTTGTTTTGAGTGTTAATGCTCGTGGCAAAAAAGCGGCATTGGCGTGCTTTGATGGGACAGGCTCGCGCAAGGGCTCGCATCATGTCGCCCGAGCGCCTAAATAGGGCGCATAATGAGTTTCGCACCCTCCCATTCGGTCAAGGCCATTCTGGGGCCGACCAATACCGGCAAGACCTATTTCGCCATCGAGCGCATGCTGGCCCATCCCACCGGGATGATTGGCCTGCCTTTGCGCCTTCTGGCGCGCGAGGTCTATCAACGGGTGGTGGAGCGGGTCGGTGAACAGGCCGTAGCCCTGGTCACCGGCGAAGAGCGGATCGTTCCGGCCAAGCCGCGCTATTGGGTTGCCACCGTCGAAGCCATGCCCATGGATATCCGGGTCGATTGCGTGGCCGTGGATGAAATTCAGACGGCCACCGATTTCGACCGGGGCCATGTCTTTACCGACCGTATTCTCAAGGCGCGGGGCTTTCACGAGACGCTGCTGCTTGGTTCTGCGACCATGGCAGGGGTGGTCAGGAAGCTGATCCCCCATGCCGAGATTATCGACAGGCCACGGTTTTCTCAGCTGACCTATGCTGGCTCGAAGAAAATCTCCCGCCAGCCGCCACGCTCGGCGATTGTCGCGTTTTCGGCGCGGCAGGTTTACGCCATTGCCGAGCTGATCCGGCGCGAGCGGGGCGGCGCGGCAGTGGTGATGGGGGCGCTCAGCCCCCGCACGCGCAATGCCCAGGTCGAGCTTTACCAGAATGGTGATGTGGATTTTCTCGTTGCCACCGACGCCATCGGCATGGGGCTTAATCTCGATATCCACCATGTCGCCTTTGCGGATGACACGAAATTCGATGGGCGCCAGAGTCGCCCTCTGACCCCGTCCGAGCTGGGGCAGATCGCCGGGCGCGCCGGGCGGCACAAGCATAACGGCACTTTTGGCGTTACTGGCGGCACAGAGAATTTCGACGAAGAACTGGTTGTCCAGCTTGAATCCCACGATTTCGAGCCGGTGCGGCAGGTGCAATGGCGCAATTCTGTTCTCGATTTTTCGTCTGTCGAGCGGCTGCGCGGCTCGCTGGAGGTCTCGCCAGAGGACAGAACGTTGACCCGTGTGCCCATTGCGACCGATCAACTGGCGATGGAATTTCTGTCCCGCAACGAGGCCGGGGCCTTGGCGCGCGGCCATGAAGCGGTCAAACTGCTCTGGGAATGTTGCCAGATTCCGGACTATCAGGGCATTTCGCCGGCCGCTCACGGAGAAATCGCTACTCGGATTTACTCGGATTTAAGACGATTTGATCGTGTGAGCGCAGAGTGGATTGCCGAGCAGGTCCGGTTTTGCGACAATGCGGAGGGCGACATTGACACACTCAGCAATCGGATCAAGCAGATCCGTACCTGGACATTTGTTGCGAACCGCAAAAACTGGCTTGAAGACCCTACCTATTGGCGCGAAAAGACACGGGACATTGAAGACCGCCTGAGTGATGCTCTACACGAGCGGCTCACCCAGCGCTTCGTCGACCGGCGCACGAGTGTGCTGCTCCGCCATCTGAAAGACAAACGCATGGTATCTCCCGAAATCAATGAGCGCGGCGAAGTACGGCTGGAAGGCCATCTCATCGGCACGCTTGAAGGCTTCCGCTTCACCCTGGCCCGCACGGATGGCGAGCTGGACGCAAAGGGGGTTCGTGGCGCGGCCGATTCAGTGGTCGCCCCGGAGATACACAATCGTGCCGAACGACTGGCTGGTTCGCCAAATGAAGAATTCGTGTTGGCGACCGATGGCCGCCTGCGCTGGCGCGGCGAAGTCATTGCCGAACTGGCCGAGGGCGACAGCCTTTATCGTCCGCGCATCATTATCCTTGCCGATGAGACGCTGACCGGGCCTGATTTGGAAAAGGTGCAGGATCGGCTGATGCTGTGGCTGCGCCATCATATCAATACGGTGCTTGAGCATGTCATGGCGCTGGAAGCGCCCGCCGATCTCGAAGGCACGGCGCGCGGCGTTGCTTACCAGCTTTATGAGCATCTTGGTCTCTTGCCGCGTCAGGTGGTAGCCGAAGAGATCAAGGGGCTGGATCAGGACGTGCGCGGCAAGCTGCGCAAGTTGGGCATCAAGTTCGGCGCCTATCACATCTATCTGCCGCTTTCACTCAAGCCTGCTCCGCGCGAGCTGGCGCTGATCCTGTTCGCGCTCAAGAATGGTGGCGTTCGCCAGCCTGGCGTTACCGACATTCCTCATATCGTCTTGTCGGGCCGCACCTCGTTCCTCGTGGATCCTGAAGTGGATGCCAGGCTTTACGAGATTGCTGGCTTCAAGGTGGCAGGCAAGCGCGCCGTGCGCGTCGATATTCTCGAACGCCTGGCCGATATTATCCGCCCGCTGATCGCGCTCGATGCCGGTCGTCCCTATGCAGGCGAGCTGCCTGCCGGTGCGGCGGAAGGCAATGGTTTCCGCGTCACCGTCGAAATGACCAGCCTGCTTGGCTGTTCGGGTGAGGATTTTTCCTCGATCCTGACCTCGCTGGGCTATCGCGTACGTCGTACGCCTAAAGTGGCGGCGCCGGTTGTGCCCGCACAAGCTTCGGCTGAAGCTCCGGCACTGGAAGCAGCGCCGGTTGAGAACGCTGCCGACGTCGAACCCATTGCCGAGCAGGTTGACGCTGCTCCGGTCGAGCCCGTCGCCGAAGCCGCTGTCTCAGATGCGGCGCCTGCTGAGGCCGTGTCGGCAGAGCCTGCAGCGCCGGCAGAGCCCGAATTCGATGAAGTGTGGTCACCCGGTCGTCGTAATAATGACCAGCGTCGCCATGAGCCGCGGGGCCGTCGTGAGGCAGAAGGCGAAGGCCAGCAGGGACGGCGCAATGAGCGTCCCCGCAATGGTGCGCCGAAGGGCCAGCGTCGACCTGAAGGGGCCGAGCGCCCGCAGGGCGGTCGTCCCAATGGCCGCCCGCGCGACGAGGAGCGTCGGGGTCGCCCCGACAAGAATGAGCGGCCCGCTGGCCGCCCGCAGCGTGAAGAGCGCAAGCCGGTTTTCGATCCGGATAGTCCCTTCGCCGCCCTTGCCGCCCTGCGCGGCAAGTCGGAGTAGGATTTGACAGGGCCGGGCGACGGGCTCCGCAAGGAGCGGCTCGACCGGTTCCTGTTCTTCTCGCGCGCGGTCAAATCGCGGACATTGGCGCAAAAGATCATCGAATCCGGCGCCATTCGCATCAATTCGGACAAGACGGACCGGTCGGATCATAAGGTCGGCGCTGGCGATGTGCTGACCATGTCGATCCATGGCCGTATCCTGATCTGGCGCATTCTCGATCCCGGCACGCGGCGCGGCCCGGCCAGTGAAGCGCAGGGGCTTTACGAGGATATGTCGCCGCCCATGCTGCCGAAGGCGGAACGCTCACCCTATGAGGCGGCCATTGCCGAACGCCTTCCAGGCGCGGGGCGGCCAACCAAGAAAGAGCGGCGCGATACCGATCGGCTGCTCGAGCGCGACGATGACTGACATGGTGAGCATCGGCACCGGGCGGCTCGTGCTGCGGCCCATGCATATCGACGATTTCGACGCTTATCGTGAACTGATGATGTCGCCGCGCGCGGTCTATATGGGCGGCCCTTTCGATCTGGGGACTGCTTGGGGCATGTTCTGCAATGACGTCGCTCAATGGTCATTGTTCGGCCATGGGTGCCTGATGATCGAGCGCCGGGCCGATAGCGTTACAATGGGGCAGGTCGGAATCAACCACGGCCCGCTCTTCCCGGAAAAAGAGCTGGGCTGGCTGCTGTTCGATGGTTTCGAGGGACAGGGCTATGCGTTTGAAGCGGCGCTGGCCATGCGGGACTGGGCCTTTTCTGCGCTCGGCCTTGCCAGTCTCGTCAGCTATTGCGATCCCCAGAATGCACCATCCATCGCTTTGGCGCGCAAGTTGGGCGGTGTGCTCGACCCGAATGCAATGGGCCAGGATCCTGAAGATCTGGTCTTTCGATATCTGCCGGAATAGGGCGAAGTCACTGTTCGCTCAAAGGCTTTGGCAGAGCATTCCTCCCATGGCCATATCTGCGCCAAACCGTCCCCCCTCACAGGCTTGCGGCGGGCAAGAAAAGGGTTTAGCACCCTTGCCTGTTGAGACAGGTGGCTTGACCTTCCCAAGGGGTTGGCCACGTTTGGACGGGATTGCCTGCCAGAATGACCTATATCGTCACCGACAATTGTATTGCCTGCAAATATACCGATTGTGTGGAAGTGTGTCCGGTGGACTGCTTCTACGAAGGCGAGAATATGCTGGTGATCCACCCGGACGAGTGTATCGATTGCGGCGTCTGCGAGCCGGAATGCCCGGCTGAGGCCATCAAGCCCGATACCGAAAGCGGGCTGGATGACTGGCTGGAGCTCAACCGCAAATTTGCTGCCGTCTGGCCAAACCTGACCGAAAGGCGCGATCCGCTGCCTGAAGCCAAGGACCTTGATGGCGAAACGGGCAAGCTGGCTAAATATTTCTCTGAGGAACCTGGCGAAGGCGATTGATCCCGCCGGTTTTCTGAGTGATTTCCCGGAAATGGCAAGGGTTTGCCATGCTCTGGTCACAAGCGGCTACCCGGTCCGGTGGCCGCTTTGCGCTGCACTGATTCGTTCCTTTTGATTTTGCTGAAAAATTATGCTATGGTGCCACCATATGCAGTTGAGCCCGTCACCCAGCCCGTGCCGAAAGGCACGATTTTTTTGACAGACATCCTCTGAAGTTCATGGCGTTCCGGACAAAGCGGAACCGGACGCAGTGAGGCTTTGCTGCGCAGTAAGCGTCCGAGGTCGGACGTCAACGAGTAGGAATGGCAGGTCCTTGCCGCAAGGAACCGGCCATTTGGGGCGTCAATAAGGAGTTCCAGCATATGGTAGCCAAGAAGCAGCAGCAGCGGCTCGGGTTCAAGACGGGCGAATTTGTTGTCTATCCCGCTCATGGTGTCGGCGTTGTCGTCGCCATCGAAGAGCAGGAAGTCGCCGGTCTCACTCTTGAGCTGTTCGTGATCAGCTTCGAGCAGGACAAGCTGACCCTGCGCGTCCCTGTCGCCAAGGTCAAGTCTGTCGGTATGCGCAAGCTGGCCGAAGAAGACGAGATCAACAAGGCTCTGGAAACCGTGACTGGTCGCGCCCGTGTCAAGCGCACCATGTGGTCGCGCCGGGCTCAGGAATATGAAGCCAAGATCAATTCAGGCGATCTGATCGCCATTTCTGAAGTCGTGCGCGATCTCTACCGTTCCGAAGAGCAGCCTGAGCAGTCCTATTCCGAACGCCAGCTGTTCGAGCAGGCCATGGACCGCATGAGCCGCGAAGTCGGCTCGGTGCGCAAGCTCACCCTGACCGAAGCCGTGCAGCTTATCGAAAAGCAGCTCGCCAAGAGCCCGAAGCGTACGAAGGCTGACGCAGCCGATGCCGAAAGCGATGAGGAAGCTGCATAAGCTTTTTTGTTCGTAACAGAATGAGAAAGGCCGGTGGAGACACCGGCCTTTTCTTTGTTTCAAGGATCAGTCGTCAATGCGCCGCGGAGCGGGAGAGAAGGTTGACGATCAGGACGCCCAGGATGATGAAGCCGATGCCGACAATGGCCCAGAAGTCGAGTTTCTGCCCGTAGAGCGCCCAGCCGATCAGCGACACGAGCACGATGCCCGCGCCTGACCAGATTGCATAGGCGATGCCGACGGGGATGGTCCGCAGCGTCAGGGACAGACAGTAAAAGGCGATGCCATAGCCTATCATCACCAGGATCGAAGGCAGCAGGTTGGTAAAGCCATTGGAGGCTTTCAAAGCGCTGGTGGCAATCACTTCAGCGATGATGGCGATCGTCAGAAAGAGGTAGTTGGACATGAAGCGCCTCGGGTTCAGCCTGACTTATGTCGACAGCAAATTCAGGCATCACGCACATCTATGAGAGCGCGATGCCTGCTTGGGAAGGACTATGCTGAAAACGCGCCTCCTCAAACCTTTGCCTGGTCCAAGGAGGCGCCTGTCAGAACTCGTCCCAGTCACTCGAGATCGCGGCATTTCCCTGGCTGAGATAGCGGGCGGCAGGGGCATGGTTGCGCGTCGGGGTCGGCTTTGGCGCGGGGGCGGCGGCCAGTTTGGCATTGTCACCGAGCTTGAAGATGGCGACCAGCCGATCAAGCTCGTTCGCCTGCCCCTCGGTCTGCTCGATCGCAGCGTTGGTTTCTTCCACCAGCGCCGCATTGTGCTGGGTCATCTCATCCATCTGGCGCACGGCGACGACGACTTCGTCGATCGCCGAGGCCTGTTCGCGGCTGTCGCGGGCGATGCCATCCATCAGGGTATGGCTGCTGCGGGCCATGTCCAGCATCGAGCCAAGCTTTTCGGCAGCGTCGACCACGAGCTTGGAGCCGCTGGCCACTTCGCGGGAGCTTTGCTCCACCAATTGCTTGACGTCACGTGATGCCTCAGCCGTGCTCTGGGCGAGCCGACGCACTTCCACGGCGACCACGGCAAAGCCCTTGCCCGCCTCGCCCGCGCGCGCCGCTTCAACAGATGCATTGAGCGCCAGCAGATTGGTCTGGAAGGCGATGTCGTCGATCAGACCGATAATGTTGGAGATCGATTCCGAAGATGCCGAGATGCGCTGCATGGCGGCAGTCGTATCGGACATGACGGTGCCCCCGGCTTCGGCTGCTGCGGTCAGTTCGCCCGATGCCAGGCTTGCATCCTTGGCGCGCTGGGCATTTTGCTGCACGGTGCCGGCCAGTTGCTCCATGGCGGCAGATGTCTGCTCCACCGTGGCGGCCTGGCGCGTGGTGCGCTCGGCCAGATCATTGGTGCCGCTGAGGATTTCGCCGGTGGCGTTTTTCAACGTCCTGGACGTGGTGCGCAGACGGCTGACAATATCGCTCAATTGATCGGCCACCGCGTTGGTGTCCTGCTTGAGCTGGGCAAATGCGCCTTCGTAATGGCCGGAAATACGCGGGTTGAGATCGGCCTTGGCGAGTGCGGAGAGCACGCTGCCCGTCTCGGTGATGTTGCGGTTGATCGTATCGATCAGACCATTGACGCTATTGGCGATGGCGGCAAAGCCTGCATCGGTGAAGCTGTCGGAGACCCGATAGGCGAAGTCGCCTCGGCCTGCGGCATCCACTGCGGTGTGCACTTCGGTTGCCAGTCGATCCATCACCTGGGCCCGGTCTGCAAGTGAGCGTGCACGGTCGGCTTCTTCGGCGCTGAGCGCTGCAACCTGTCGGGCATTCTCGCGGAACACTTCCACGGCCCGGCCCATATTGCCGATCTCATCGCGGCGTCCGGCTTCCTCGATTTCGATATCGAGCTGTCCGTCGGCCAGCAGGCCCATCTTTTCGGTCAATGTGCGCACAGGTGCGACAATCGCCCGACTGCCGATAAGGATGGAGAGCACAAGACCCAGCGCGATGCCGAGAGCGGCAGTGCCGATAACGATCATGAGGGCGGTATTGGCGCCTGCCTCGGCTTCGCCGCGCATGGTGGCCATGAGCTCGCCGGAATAGGTGCTGTACAGCTTGACGGTGTCGGTCACGGTCTTTTGGGCCGCGAGCGCGTCGTTGAGTGCAGCATTGATCTGGGTATCATTGCCATTGGCAGCAACGCTCAGCATGCGCGTGATCTGCCCGAAATAAGCGTCCATCACCGGCTTGACGTCGCCCAGCAAGCGCAGTTCCTCTGCGTCGGCCGCGGCTTCGATCTTGGGGAAGCGTCCCAGCATTTCTTCGGTGCGCCGGGCACTTTCGGCTACGAAGTCCTCGACCCGCTCCGGCGACATGGCCAATTGATAGGTCATGCGGGAAATGGCAATGATGTCCATGCGCAGATCCATGGCTTCGCGCGCTGCCTCTTCCTTGGCGCCCACGGTCAGCATGGTGTCCCGGAGGTGTGTGATCTCGCGCCAGCTGACCCCGCCCAGAATCATCGCCGCGCCGGCCATGACGAGAATGGTCAAAAGAAATTTCTGCAGTATCGGTATATGCTTAAGTGACATGGCTTCCTTCCGCTTCTGCGGATGTTGGTCGTCCCCCCACAGAGCCTTCGATGCTCTGCAACCAGCCCATATCCAGATATGGATAATTATCGGTTAGCTGCGGCGTCGTGGGTTCGTCACAAACACCCCTGCTCCTGTTTTGGGGAGGAAGATGCGCTCAGAAAACGGGCATGCCCTTGGTCGGCCTATTCCGGTTTTTCTTCCGTCCTGGACAAAACGTCCTTCAGGGCCGTTGTCGCGCTGCCGGGCTTGAGCGGCTTTTGCTGGCTTTCATGGGGGACCCAGCCGGCGATCCAGATGATTTCCAGTGTGGCGCGAATACGGCCATCGGGATCGGCGTCATTTGCGGCATAGGCGCTTGCCGCAGCGGCGAGCAGGCCGCGGGTGGCGAAATGTCTGGGGCGATCGACAAGCGGATTCGATGCGCCCAAAGCTTTCAACTCGGCCATGAGGGCGAACGGGGTCGCATAGCGGACGCGATGGGTTTCAACATCGGCGACAGGCAGCGCGAAACCGGCTCTTTGTAGCAGGGCGCCCGCATCGCGCACCTGCGCCATGGGCGCGACGCGCGCGGACGCACCGCCTGAAACCTGCATATCCGCCGCCAGAAAGGCCTCGCGCAATTCGGTGAGGCTTTCCCCGCCGACAAAGGCAGCCATGAGCAGGCCGTCGGGTTTCAGCATACGCCGCAGGCGGGCGAGATGGCCGGGCACGTCATCGACCGCTTGCAGATGCAGCAGCGAAATAATGAGGTCGTATTCATCCCCCGGCGTGGGCGGTACGCCGTCACCGGCAAAAGCATCCACATGCTGGACCTCTATCGGCCCGTTGGCGCTGAACAGAGTGGCGGGAAGCGTTTCCGGGTCCGGGCCAATCAGAACAGCGTGCGAGAAATCCCGCTTATAGGTGCTCAGCCGGTCGGCGAGATCATCCAGTACCAGATCGCGGACAAAATTGTCCTTGCCGAGACGGCGGGCGCGATTTCGGGCAATCTGGAGCTGATCGAAAAGAGGTGGTGGGCTGGTCATCGAAAAGGGCTTTCGCCAGGGCCATGGCATGGCAATATGGCCCTTATGGAGAGTGGGGACGGGGAAGTCAAAGGCCAGACGATGGGGGCCCGGCTTGGCAAAGGGCTGGGCCGGTTTGGCATTGCTTTGCTCGACCAGCTTTATCCGCCCTGTTGCGTGGTCTGCGGCGCGCCGCTGGCTATGGCCGATGCGCTGTGTTCGGACTGTTTTTGTGGCCTGCGCCCGATCAGCGCGCCCTTGTGTCCAGTGCTTGGCCTGCCATTTGACAGCGATCCCGGACCCGGTGCGCTTTGCGCCGAAGCTCTTGCCGATCCGCCGCCTTTCGGGCGGGCGCAGGCCGCTTTTGCCTATGGCGAGGTGGCAAGCAGCCTGATCAGCCGCCTCAAATATGGGGACAGGGTGGAACTGGCCCGGTTCTGCGCCCGGCTGATGGTGGCCGCTGGAAGCGATTTTTGGGCGAGCAAGCCGGTTCTGTTGCCGGTGCCGCTGCATCACAGCCGCCTGCGCTTCCGGCGCTATAATCAATCCATGCTGCTGGCGCAGGAGATCGGCCGATTGACGGGTCTGAGGGTCGATCCGCATCTGGCCGCGCGCAGCAGGAAAACGCGCCAGCAGGTGGGGCTTTCGGGCGATGGGCGCGTGCGCAATGTGCAGGGAGCATTTGCGGCCCATCCGAGGGCGCTGGAGCGGTTGGGTGGACGACCGGTCGTGGTGGTGGATGATGTCTATACGACCGGGGCGACGGTCAAGGCATTGACGCGGGTGCTCAAGCGCAGTGGCGCTGAAACTGTCGATGTGCTGACCTTTGCCCGCGTTGTCATCTCCGGCGAACTGCCCATATAAGAGGGCAATGAACTGGTTTTCGGAGCGCTCTTTCATGGCAAAGGTTGAAGTCTATACCACGCCCACCTGCCCCTATTGTCACGCGGCCAAAGCGCTGCTCAACGAGAAGGGCGTTGCCTTCACCGAGATCACGGTGCTCGATCCGGTTCTGCGTGAAGCCATGACCGAGCGGGCCCATGGCCGCCGTACGGTGCCGCAGATTTTCATCGGCGACACCCATGTCGGAGGCTATGACGATCTCTCCGCGCTCGACCGGGAAGGCGGGCTCGATCCGCTTTTGGCGCAATAGTCGATGATGAAAATCGCCGCCCTCCAGATGCGTTCGGGCCTTGATCCCGAAGCCAATCTTGCTGCGCTTGAGGCGCTGTTGGCCGATGCCGTTGCCCAGGGCGCCGATTATGTGCTGACGCCGGAAGTGAGCCTGATCTTCCCCGAAAATCGGGAACAGCTCAAATCAGCGGCCTCGTCCTTTGAGGGGCATCCGCAATTGGCGCGGGTCAGTGCTCTGGCGCGGCAATATGGGATTTTTGTTCATATCGGCTCGCTGCCCATTCCGCTTGCAGATGGGCGTTTTGCCAATCGCGCGGTGCTGTTCGGGCCGGATGGCGAGCAGGCTGCCATCTATGACAAGATCCACCTGTTCGATGCCGATATTGCCGGGCTCAATGCCTACCGGGAAAGCGCCACCTATAAAGGCGGCGAAAGGGCGGTCATCGCCAATCTGGGCGCAATCACGCTCGGCTTTTCGATCTGCTACGACATGCGCTTTCCCCGGCTATACAATGAGCTGGCCAATGCCGGGGCCGGGCTCATGGCGGTTCCCGCCGCCTTTACCGTGCCGACAGGACAGGCGCATTGGCATGTCTTGCTGCGGGCGCGGGCGATTGAAACCGGCTCCTATGTGATTGCGGCGGCCCAGGGCGGGCTGCACGAGAACGGCCGCTCCACCTATGGCCATTCGCTGATCGTTGATCCATGGGGCAAGGTGATTGCCGAGCTTGATCATGATGAACCCGGCGTGCTGCTTGCCGAGATCGATCCTGCAGCGGTCATCGAGGCGCGTGGCCGGGTTCCGGCTCTGGCCAATGCGTGCGACTTTGCGCCGCCCGGTTTGCAGAGCTGAACGCGGCACCCTATATGGGGCGCATTGGCTCCGGGATTATGATGGAACGGCAAGAGACGTGATCCAGTATTCGCTTGAATGTTCGAAGGGACATCGCTTCGACGCCTGGTTCAAAAGCGCTGGCGCTTACGATGAACAGCAGGCGCGTGGGATCGTTACCTGCGCCCAGTGCGGCGATGCCCATGTCGAAAAAGCGCTGATGGCTCCCAATGTGGCGCGTACTGATCATGAGCGCGCCAGCCTTTCTGCTGCCCATCCCGATATGGCCAGGATGCGTGAAATGCTGCGCCAATATCGCAGCAAGGTCGTCACTGAAGCCGATTATGTCGGCGATCGTTTTGCCGAAGAAGCGCGCAAGATGCATTTCGAGGAAGTCGAAGCGCGCGGCATCTACGGGGAGGCGACGCGCGACGAGGTTGCGGCGCTGCTCGATGATGGCGTCGACTTCCTGCCTTTGCCCGATATGGGCGAGGACAATTAAGCCCCCAGCATTTTAGCCTGTGGTCACGCGCAGCCTTGTTCCCCACGGATCGCTGGCCACGAAATCATCCTCGTCACCCTCCAGCGTTGCGCCGGCCGCGAGCAGTCGGCTGCGCGTGGCTTGGGCAATGTCACTGTCCTTGGCGCTGAGTGAAAATTCGACGAGGCCGGTCTGGGCGAGGTCGCGTTGACCGGCGCCAAGGCTCTGCCAGGTGTTGAGCGCCACGTGATGATGATAACGCCCCGAGGAGAGGAACAGGACGTCGGCCCTGCCGCTGGTGATGTCGAGACCAAGAGCGGCGACATAGAAATCGCGTGCCGCATCGATATTTCCGGCGCGCAGATGGATATGGCCGATGCGCAGGCCCGCGGGGGCGGAGGAATAGAGATCGTTCTCCTGATCGGTCAGCGCCAGCAGGCTGTCAAAATCGATCGGCTCGCTGCCCATGATGACGCTGTCGCCATTCCAGCTCCAGAGCTCAGGCGCGCGGTCAGCATAGACTTCGATGCCATTGCCTTCCGGGTCATCGAGATAGATGGCCTCGCTGACCCGATGATCGGCGAAGCCGGTAAAGGGATACTGCGCCATTGCCGTGTGAATGAGCCAATGCGCCAGATCGGCGCGCGACGGCATGAGGAAGGCCGTGTGGTAGAGCCCGGCCGTACTGGCAGGCGCGATGGTTGCGTCGGGGCTGTGGTCCAGCACGACGAGCGTCACGCCATCGACGCCCAGACGAGTGCTTGTGGCACCCGATTCCAGCACTGTGAGCCCGATGATTTCGGAATAGAAACGGCTCATCAGCGACAGGTCCCGCACAAGCAGGGTGATAGCGCCAATATGGAGTGGGGTCGAGGTGGCGAATAGGCCGTCATAGACAGGTAGAATCGAAAAGGCGCTGCCTTCGGCGCGGACCGCTCCGGCCAGAGCTGCCGAGGCGGTGGCTGCGCCCGCAAGGCGAAGAAGGTGGCGACGCGTGATCTTTTTCATTCTGCTCGGGTCCAGTGACGCTTGTGCGCTGGCTAGCACGGCGCTGGAGCAATCTTCCTACACAAGCTTGTGTAAGGGTCATGCGCAAGGCAAACGCATTGTTCGCATGGGCTGGACGATAGCAATGTATGGGGGATTTAGGACGGTTCGATAGGGAGGGTGGAATCCCCGCTATCGAACCTGACCGATCCAGCAATCTTGGCAGACCACTGAATGGCTGAGCGGGGTGTTAGCACCGGGCAGGGGGCTTGTCACGTGATTGTCGCAAGAATTCGCTGCGCCCTGATCCGCCGTCATTGCCGAGCTTGTCCTGGCAATCCATTTCGCGGAGGCTTGGACCACCGGGACAAGCCCGGTGGTGACGATTGTCAAAAAGCCGAGGCTATCAATCCATCAGCTTGTTGATGGCTTCGGTGTCGCGCACAGCGCCCTTGGAGGCGGAGGTGACAAAAGCGGCATAGGCCTTGAGCGCGGTCGTCACCCGACGCTTGCGCGGCTGGGCTGGTTTCCAGCCCAGCTTGTCCTGCTCGGCACGGCGCCTGGCCATCTCCGCATCATTGACCAGCACATTGACGGTGCGGTTGGGAATATCGATCTCGATGATATCACCTTCGCGCACCAGACCGATTGCGCCGCCTTCTGCCGCTTCCGGCGAGGCGTGGCCGATGGAGAGGCCCGAAGTGCCGCCCGAAAAACGCCCATCGGTCAGCAGCGCGCATGATGCGCCGAGCCCCTTGGATTTGAGGTAGCTGGTCGGGTAGAGCATTTCCTGCATGCCGGGACCACCGCGGGGGCCTTCATAGCGGATGACGATGACGTCGCCTGCCTTGATTTCATTGGCCAGGATCGCCTTGACGGTGGAATCCTGGCTCTCGAAAACGCGGGCCGGGCCGGTGAATTTGAGAATGGAATCATCAACGCCCGCCGTTTTCACGATGCAGCCATCCAGAGCGATATTGCCCTTGAGGACGGCGAGGCCGCCATCCTTGGAAAAAGGATGGTCCGGTGAGCGGATGGCGCCGTTGACGCGATCGGTGTCCAGTTCCTTCCAGCGGTTGGCTTGCGAGAAAGCCTGCGTCGTGCGCACCCCGCCCGGCGCCGCCATGAAGAAATTGCGCACGGATTCGGAATTGGTGCGGGTAATGTCCCATTTGTCGATGGCGTCGCCCATGGTGGCGGCATGGACCGTGGGCTCGTCGCGGTTGATCAGGCTCGCCCGGTCCAATTGGCCGAGAATGGACATGATGCCGCCCGCCCGGTGCACATCTTCCACGTGAACATCCTGCTTGGCCGGGGCCACCTTGCACAGAACCGGCACCTTGCGTGACAGCGCGTCGATGTCGTCCATGGTGAAATCGACGCCGCCTTCATGGGCTGCGGCGAGGATGTGCAGCACGGTATTGGTCGAGCCGCCCATGGCAATATCGAGCGCCATGGCATTTTCAAAGGCCGGTTTGGTGGCGATGGAGCGCGGCAGCACGCTCTCGTCGTCCTGTTCGTAATAGCGGCGGGCCAGATCGACGATCAGGTGACCGGCTTCCTGGAACAGGCGCTTGCGGTCCGCATGGGTGGCCAGCGTCGAGCCATTCCCCGGCAGGCTGAGACCCAGCGCTTCGGTGAGGCAATTCATCGAATTGGCGGTGAACATGCCCGAGCATGAGCCGCAGGTGGGGCAGGCGTTTTCTTCGACGGCCTGCACTTCTTCGTCGCTATAGCGATCGTCGGCGGCCATGACCATGGCATCGACCAGATCGAGCGCCTGCAACTGGCCCTTGACCATGGCCTTGCCGGCTTCCATCGGCCCGCCCGAGACGAACACGACGGGGATATTGAGGCGCATCGCGGCATTGAGCATGCCGGGGGTGATCTTGTCGCAATTGGAAATGCAGACCATGGCGTCGGCGCAATGGGCATTGACCATATATTCCACCGAGTCCGCGATGATGTCGCGGCTTGGCAGGGAATAGAGCATGCCGTCATGGCCCATGGCGATGCCGTCGTCGACCGCTATGGTGTTGAATTCCTTGGCAACGCCACCAGCCGCCTCGATTTCGCGGGCAACCAACTGGCCGAGATCCTTCAGATGCACATGGCCCGGCACGAATTGGGTGAAGGAATTGACCACCGCAATGATCGGCTTGCCGAAATCCTCGTTCTTCATGCCGGTGGCGCGCCAGAGCCCGCGGGCGCCGGCCATGTTGCGGCCATGGGTGGTGGTGCGGGAACGATAGGCAGGCATGGGTAATCCTCGGAATGGGTCCGGTGGGGCCGGTTTCGTCTTTGCTCTTGTTTAGACCCATTCCAGCCGGGCTTCAAGGATATTCCGTACCGTACCGTACGGTACGCATCGGGAATAAGTCGATCTATGATCGCCTCATCACAAATCTGCGCTGTCGATCACCATCGGGGAACGGCGTCGAACCTGCCTCGTTGGTTCTCTAACCCAAGGAGGAAGATATGCACGCCATTCCCGACACCATTTACGAAGGCATGAAGGTCTATGACAGCGCCATGGAAGCAATCGGTACGGTCGAAACCTTCCGCATCAGTGATGACGCGCCCGGCGCGGCCGACATAGAAGCAGCAGGCGTCAGCCCGGTTCTGGAGGAAAGACGCGAATCGCTGGTGGGAATTTTTGCAGATGTCTTCCGGCCAGATGATGGCCTACCACGCGAAATGCAGGAAAAAGCCCTGCGCGAAGGGTTCATCCGTCTCGATGCAGACGGCCTGTTCGCCTCCGACCGATACATCTTCCCCGAGCATATCGACCGGATGGATGGCGATAGTCTGGTGCTATCGGTCCGCCGGGAGGACTTGCTCAAGGTCTAGGCTTTTGGCCGCTGCGCCAGAACCATGTAATTGATGCCCATATCGGGCGACATGCGCCAATCATCGGCCAGCGGGTGAAATACGACGCCTGTCTGGCCGATGATGTTGAGGCCGTTGCGCTTCAACTGCGCGCCGATTTCCTCGGGCGTCAGGAACCTGTTCCAGTCATGGGTGCCGCGCGGGAGCCAGCGCAGGATATATTCGGCCCCGATCACCGCCAATGCCCAGGAGCGGGCGGTGCGGTTGAGGGTTGCGGTAAACATCAATCCGCCGGGGCTGACGAGATCGGCGCAGCTCTTCATGTAGAGCGGCACATCATCGACATGTTCCACCACTTCCATATTGAGCACGGCATCGAAGCTTTCGCCCGCCGCCACCAACGCCTCGCTGGTTGTGGTGCGGTAGTCGATATCGAGCCCGGCCTGTTCGGCATGAATTCTGGCAATGGCGATATTGCGCTCGGCGGCATCGATGCCCACCACTGTGGCTCCCAGGCGGGTGAGCGGTTCGCACAGCAAGCCGCCGCCGCAGCCGACATCAAGAATGCGCAGCCCCTCGAAGGGGCGGATGGAATTGGGATCGCGGCCAAAATGGGCGCAGAGATTGTCGCGGATATAGGTCAACCGCACCGGGTTGAACTTGTGCAGGGGCTTGAACTTGCCCTTGGGGTCCCACCATTCCTCTGCCATGGCCACGAATTTTGCGATTTCGGCGTCGTTGACAGTGGTGCGAGTCATGAGCGGGCTCCTTGCCTGCCCATATGAACCAGCAGGCAAGGCCTGGGCAAGGCGCGGCGTGTCGCAGCCTCCTATGGGTTTGCGCTGTCCAGAAAAGCCTGTCGGTCGAACAGGGCATAGGTGTAGCCCGTCTGGATTTCGGGGCTTTCGGGCGCGGGCATGGGCGGGTCCGGCTCGACGGCGAGGAAAAAGCGGAAGTGCTGGCCCTCGCTGCCGGCCATGAGCAGGTCGACCACCTCTGGGGGCAGGGCGAAGCAGGGACCACCCAGGCAAGTCTCGTCCACGCGCTCCGCCTTGAAAATCTTGGCCGCGTTCCACCAGTCCGCGCTGCGCAGAAAGGTGTAATTGCTTTTCTGCTCATCCGACAGGGCCGCAGGATGCAGCGCAAGCGTGAAGGAGCCGAGAGACATGCGCGTGCGGGCCTGTTCGCCAAAGGTCATGATGCGCATGCTGCCATTGTCCTTGATGGTCAGGACAAGGTAGATCGGTCCGGCCCCGCCGAGAGTTTTGTAGCTCTCCGCATCCTGAATGATGTCATGGATGCGCACGCCATAGCGGTCGACCAGCCCGGTCAGGTATCCGTCCTCGTCTGCGCTGCGTTCGGTGCGAAGCCGGTAACCGGCTTCGTCGGCGGTCAATTCGAACAGGATCGCGTCGACGGTGCGGACCGTGCCGGTGATCGTGGCGTCGAAATTGTAGTGCGTTGCCAGCGGGATGAAGCTCTCCTCTTCCCATTCCTCCGTTTCGAAGCCAAGGTCGTAGGAACCGAAGAGCTCATTGTAGGGATCGGCGTCCACATCCGCCTTGCGGGCCTTGTCGATCTTGGCCTGGGCCAGGTTCTGGGCATGTTGCACGAAGCCCTGCCAGTTCTCGCCATAGAGCGGGGCCATGATGCTTTCATAGAGCTGGGCGGCATGGGTCTGCTCGGCTGTGAGTGCCCCGAGCTGAACGGCGATGATCAGGTCCGAATAGAGATCGCGTGCCACCTTGTCGCGCAGGCCGTTGATATAGGGCGCGGCGGCCTGCGTGTCCGTGCAACTGATCTCCGAGGCGCGCCATTTGCCCGGGTCGGCGAGCTTGTTGTAATTGGCCCAGTAATCCTCATCGCTCATTTTCAGCGCATTCTTGTAGCCATGGAAATCGAGCCGTTCCAGCAGTGCAAGCTCGACAGCATAGGTGCGGCGACGCTCGAAGGCGCGCAGGAAGAAGCATTTGTCGTCGATGGCCATGGCGGTTTGGTAGTCGGTGAAGGCCAGCTCATCGGCACTTTGCGCCAGTGCGGGTGCGGCAAGGGCGGGCAGGAGCATCAGGGCGAGGATCAGGCGGCGCGGCATCGGCGGGTCTCCGGATATGGCGGAGTCTGCGCCGGGGCCGAGCGGGATGCACCCCGCATATGAGGGGGCGTGCCACAGACGCCCATTGATTGCGCTTCGGCTTTGTGGCATTTCCCCGCTCAACAACAAGCGTACCGTCGGGTTCGGCGGGCGCTGGGGATTGTCGCGCTGCCGAACCGCAAAAGTGGGACCACTTTTTCTGGCAGCGCTCAAGCGAGGATGCCAAGTGGCTCGTATCGTCGTCAAATTCGGTGGCACATCGGTCGCCTCTGTCGAGCGCATCCGCAATGCTGCACGCCATATCAAGCGTGAGGTGGATGCGGGCAATGAGGTTGCTGTCGTGGTTTCGGCCATGTCGGGCAAAACCAATGAGCTGGTTGGCTGGGTCAATGAAGCCAGCCCCCTGCACGACGCGCGTGAATATGACGCCGTAGTGGCTTCGGGCGAGCAGGTGACAGCGGGCCTCATGGCCATCGTCTTGTCGGAAATGGGTATCCAGTCGCGCAGCTTTGCCGGCTGGCAGGTGCCCATCTATACCGACGATGCCCATGGCGCCGCCCGCATTGCCGATATTGACCCGACCGAGCTCGACAAGCGTATGAAGGATGGCTGGGTGCCGGTCATCACCGGGTTCCAGGGCGTCTCGCCCAATGGCCGTATCACCACTCTGGGCCGCGGCGGCTCGGACACCTCGGCGGTTGCGGTGGCAGCGGCGGTCAAGGCGGACCGCTGCGATATCTATACCGATGTGGACGGCGTTTACACGACCGATCCGCGCATCGTGCCCAAGGCACAGCGCATGACCAAGATTTCCTTTGAGGAAATGCTGGAAATGGCCTCGCTCGGCGCCAAGGTGCTGATGATCCGCGCGGTGGAAATGGCCATGGCGCATAAGGTGCGCCTGACCGTTCGCTCCAGTTTCGATGACCCGGACGCGCCGCAGATCGCGCCCGATGGTAATCCCGGCGTTCCGGGCACGCTTGTCTGCGATGAGGATGAGATCATGGAAAAGCAGATCGTTTCGGGCGTGACGCTCGCCAAGGCCGAGGCCAAGATCACCCTGCGCGACGTCAAGGACAGCCCCGGTGTTGCCGCGGCCATTTTCGGCACGCTGGCCGACAAGGGCATTATCGTGGACATGATCGTGCAGAACATTGCCGATGATGGCGCCACCACCGACATCACCTTCACTGTGCCCGACAGCGAATATGACAAGGCCGTCAGGGCGCTGGAAGACAATGGCGGACGCTTTGAATATGCGCGCCTGTCGGGTTCGCGCGGCGGAGCCAAGGTGTCTGTCGTAGGTGTTGGCATGCGGTCCCATGCTGGCGTCGCCGCTTCGATGTTCAAGGCCCTGGCCGACAAGGGCATCAATATCCAGTTGATCACAACTTCAGAAATCAAGACCTCGGTATTGATCGATGAAGAATATGCCGAGCTTGCGGTTCGCGCTCTGCACACCTATTACGGTTTGGACAAGCAGGACGCCTGATCCCAATCGAGGGGAATGGGGCCGCGTCCTGAATTAAGGGGGGCGGCTTTGCGGGCTGCCTGAACGAGGCGATGGTCACGAGCATAGGCGGCCCAAGGGTGCTGCTGCGGCAATTGCGCGAGACGATGGCGGAGCCGCTGGCTTCGCAGGCTCGGCTCGACAAGATTGTCGATCTCATTGCCGAAAATATGCGCGCCGATGTGTGCTCGTTCTACGTGCTGCGCGACGACAGTGCGCTTGAGCTGTTCGCCACCCATGGTCTCAAGGCCGAATCGGTTCACCTGACCACATTGCGTCTGGGCGAAGGCCTGGTCGGTCTCATCGCCGCCGAGGCCGAGCCGCTTAGCCTCGATGATGCGCCCGCCCATCCCTCCTTTGCCTATAAACAGGAAACCGGGGAGGAGAATTATAATTCCTTCCTTGGCGTGCCGGTGCTGCGCGCCGGGCAGACCCTGGGCGTTCTGGTGGTGCAGAATGCCGAGCGTCGCCATTATGGCGAGGATGAAGTCGAGGCGATGCTGACTACGGCCACAATTCTGGCCGAGATGATCGCCACCAGCGATTTCGACAACCTCATCAAGCCGGGGTCGGATATCGATCTCAGGCGGCCTCGCATGTTCAACGGCGTCAGCTTCACCGACGGAATCGCTTTGGGCAAGGTCGTGCTCCACGATCCCCGCGTCGTGGTGACCAATTTCATCGCTGAAGATACCGACGCCGAAAAGCTGCGGCTCGATGCGGCGCTGGAGACCATGCGTATCTCCATCGACGCCATGCTCGATCATGGCGACATGGCTGGTGGCTCCGATCACCGGGAAATCCTCGAAACCTATCGCATGTTCGCCAATGATCGCGGCTGGGTGAACCGGCTGGGTGAGGCCATTGCCAACGGGCTTTCGGCGGAAGCGGCGGTGGAGCGGGTGCAGAACGATACCCGCGCCCGCATGCTGCGCCAGACCGATCCCTATATCCGCGACCGGCTGCATGATCTTGATGATCTGGCCAATCGCCTGTTGCGCGTCCTGACCAATTCCGGCCAGTCGGCGCATCGTGATCTGCCGGATAATGCCATTCTGGTGGCCCGCAATATGGGCCCGGCCGAATTGCTCGAATATGACCGCACCAAGCTGCGTGGCGTGGTGCTGGAAGAGGGCGGGGCCACCGCCCATGTCGCCATCGTCGCGCGCTCGCTGGGCGTCGTGGCCGTGGGACAGGCGCAATCGATCGTCTCGATGTGCGAAACCGGCGACGACATCATCATCGATGGTTCGGCCGGGCAGGTGCATCTGAGGCCTACGCCCGAGGTCGAACAGACTTTCATCGACAAGGTGCGCGTGTCGGCCCGGCGGCGGGCGCATTATGCTGCGCTCAAAAGCAAGCCGAGTGTAACCAGAGACGGCGTCGATATCACGCTGCTGCATAATTCGGGACTGGTGGCCGATCTGCCCATGCTGGATGATACCGGGGCGATGGGTGTTGGCCTGTTCCGCACCGAACTCCAGTTCATGATTGCGAGCCGTCTGCCGCGTCTCAAGGAACAGGCCGATCTTTATGCGGAAGCCATGGCCATTGCCGGTGACCGCCCGATTGTCTTCCGCCTGCTCGATATCGGTGGCGACAAGGTTCTGCCCTATCTGCGCGCCACGGCCGAAGAAAACCCGGCCATGGGCTATCGTTCCATCCGTCTTGGACTCGACCGTCCCGGTCTGTTGCGCACCCAGATCCGCGCGCTTTTGCAGGCCGCCAAGGGTCGCCCGCTCAAGATTCTGGTCCCCATGGTCACCGAGACTTTTGAGTTCAAACTGACCAAGCAGGTTATCTGTAAGGAAGTCGAACGGCTCAAACGCGCCGGTCTGCCTGCACCTTCCAAACTCGAAGTCGGCGCCATGGTGGAAGTGCCATCGCTGCTGTTCGAGCTGGATCAGATCATGCCGGAGGCCGATTTCGTCTCCATCGGCTCCAACGATCTCGTGCAATTCCTGACTGCCGCCGACCGCGCCAATCCGCGCGTGTCCAAGGCCTATGATCCCATTGCGCTGCCCCGCCTGCGCGCCATTCGCCTTGTGGTCGATGCGGCCGCCCGACATGGCAAGCCGGTGACGATGTGCGGAGAATTGGCCGGCAAGCCGATCGAGGCTCTGGCGCTGATGGCCATTGGCATGACGCGGCTTTCCATGGGACCAGCCTCTATCGGCCCGATCAAGGAAATGATCCTCAATCTGGACCTCAAGCCCATCCAGGCCGCGGTGGCAGAGGCCCTGAGTCTGGGCGCAAACGGGCATACCGTGAGGGCCCTGCTCACCGAATGGGCCGGAAAGCAAAACCTGCCGCTGGGGTAGGTCCGCCATCCTCGGCGCTTTCTTCCTTCTCCCCTTGCGGGAGAAGGTGCCCGAAGGGCGGATGAGGGGTAGCGATCTCTCCCCTTGCTCGGTTCGCTCATAAAGCACCCCCTCACCCGTCCCGGCTTTCAGCCGATCCACCCTCTCCCGCAAGGGGGAGAGGGAAGACAGTGGATGCACCGACTCAATTCATCTGCGCTCCAAACTGCCGCGCCCAAGGTGGTTCTCGCCTCATTTTCCCTATCCCTCAGAGGCGGGTGCTGCCTCCGGGCACCATCAATAATCGAACCGGAAGTCGTCTGGCTGGCCGGTTACGAGCCATGCCCGCATGAACACAAGGCTTGAACTTGGAGTTCTCGCTCTTTACAGCCACGCCAACACTTGGCGAAAGACCCGATCATGCCCAGCCTGCCTCAGGACAAGCTCGACGCTCTCGAAACGCGCTTTCAATATATTGAAGCGGCGCTGTCCGGCGGGGCCAATCCCGATGAGTTTGCCAAACTCAGCAAGGAGCATTCCAACCTTTCTGAAATCGTCGGTGAGATCGGGGCCTATAAAAAGGCGCTGAAGGATCGGAGCGAGGCCGAGGCGCTGCTCAAAAGCGGCGACAAGGAAATGGCCGAAATGGCCGAGGCCGAGATCGAGGAACTCGATGAGCGGATCGAAACGCTTGCCCAGTCTATCCGCATCCTGCTGCTGCCCAAGGACGAGGCCGACGAAAAGTCGATCATTCTCGAAATTCGTGGCGGCACTGGGGGTGATGAGGCCGCGCTTTTCGCCGGCGATCTCTTCCGCATGTATGAGCGCTATGCCGCTGGTCGCGGCTGGAAAGTGACCGTGATGGAGGAAAGCCCCGGCGAAATGGGGGGCTTCAAGGAAATCATCGCCAATGTCTCGGGCAAGGGCGTCTATGCGCGGATGAAATACGAATCGGGCGTGCACCGGGTGCAGCGTGTGCCTGCGACCGAAGGCTCGGGGCGTATCCATACCTCCGCCGCCACTGTTGCGGTGCTGCCTGAAGTGGAAGACATCGACGTCGAGATCCGCAATGAGGATATCCGCATCGATACGATGCGCGCCTCGGGCGCGGGTGGGCAGCACGTCAACACCACCGATTCGGCAGTACGCATCACCCATCTGCCCACTGGCCTTGTGGTGACCTCAGCGATGAAGAGCCAGCACCAGAACCGGGCGCAGGCCATGATCGTGCTGCGATCCCGGCTGTATGAAATGCAGCGCGAGGAACGCGATTCCGCCCGTTCGGCCGAGCGCAAGGGGCAGGTCGGATCGGGCGACCGCTCGGAGCGTATCCGCACCTATAATTTCCCGCAGGGCCGGGTAACTGATCACCGGATCAACCTCACGCTCTATAAGCTTGAGAAGGTGATTACGGGCGAGGCGCTGGACGAATTGATTGAAGCGCTGATCACCGAGAATCAGGCCGCACAATTGGCCGCCATGGAGCAGACCAACTGAACCAGCAAGTCACCATCGGCGCGCTCTGGCGCGGCTGGCGCGATGTGTTGGTGCGGCTGGGCTTTGAGACCGCTGCGCTTGATGCCAAGCTGCTTGCCGGTCATGCTTTGGGGCTCGATGCGCTGGGCCTGGCGACGCGGGAGAGTGACAGTGTCGATGAGGCGGCTGCCGCCGCTGTGGCCGCTCTGATCCAGCGCCGCATGAGCGGGGAATCGGTGGCCCGGATTATCGGCGAAAAGGAATTTTACGGGCTGGTCTTCGGGCTCAATGCGGCAACGCTGGAGCCTCGACCTGATACAGAACTTCTGGTCGACCTCGCCATCGCCGCATTGCCGCCGGGAGCCCGGTTTCTCGACCTTGGAACGGGTACCGGCTGTATCCCGATTTCCATTCTGGCCAACCGTCCTGATACGACGGGTGTTGCCAGTGACCTCAATGCCGAAGCCCTCGACATGGCGCGAAACAATGCGGGGCGTCACGGCGTGCAATGGCGGCTCGACTTTGCGCAGGGCGACTGGTTTGCCGCGCTTCCTGCTGCTTCAGGCGAAAAGAGCTTTGACCTGATTGTCTCCAACCCGCCCTATATCGTCAGCGCCGTGATCGAGACGCTGGCGCGGGAGGTGAAGGAATTCGATCCAATGCTGGCGCTTGATGGCGGGCCGGACGGGCTGGCGCCCTATCGCATCATCGCCGCCCAGTCGGGAAGGTTTCTGAAGCCGGGCGGGCAGGTATTGGTCGAGATCGGTTACGATCAGGGGCAAAGTGTTTCGGCGCTGTTCTCAGAAGCGGGCTTTGGCAATATCAGCGTTCACAAAGACCTTAACGGGCTTGATCGTGTGGTTTCGGCGCACCATCTGGAAGGTCAGAACGCTATCGGCTAAAGGTGTCGCGTAATTTTTGCTGGTAAAGCCGGGCCGAAGCGGATATTTTGATTTTGCTGTCAATGGCGCTTCATGAGCGCCGCAGCGATCACACCCGATCCATATGCAGGCTGTACGCAGCAACGCGGTTCCGGCAGACCCGGAACGACGCAGGGACGGGAGCGGATTTTCCGGTTGGTCGCTGCCGAGAGTATTCGGTCTTCATGAAGCCAGGTAAGGCCCCGCGCGGTATCAATCTGCGCCGACGGGGTCAGGGTCAGATCGGGCCTGTTAAACCGATCCGCGCCAATGATGTGACGCTTAACTTTCAGAGTTAGACAAAGCGACCTATGAGACCTAACCAGAACAAGAACCGGCAGCGTGGCCGGAATGGCGGACGCAAGCATGTCAATCCGCTGTCGCGCAATTACGAAAGCAACGGTCCTGACGTGAAGGTGCGCGGCAACGCCGCCCATGTCGCCGAAAAATATCTGCAGCTCGCCCGCGATGCCCAGTCCTCGGGCGATTCGGTAATGGCCGAGAATTACCTGCAGCATGCCGAGCACTATTTCCGCATCGTTTCCTCCGCCCAGCAGGCGCTGAGCGGCCCGCGTGATGGCCAGAGCCAGGACGAGGTGGATTTCGACGACGACGCCAATGACGTCAATTCCCGCTTCTCCTCGCCGCAGCCGGTTCAGCCCGTGCAGCCGGTCCAGGATAGCGATCATGAACAGCCCGCAGAGGCTCCTGCCCAGCCGGGCGGCGAAGACGCCGCTGCTGCCGCCCCTGCGGAAGGGGACGGTGAACAGGCGCCGCGCAAGCCGCGTGAACGCCGCCCGCGCCGCCGTCGTCCGACAAGTGGTGAAGGTGCTGCCGATCCGGCCGGCGCAGAGCAGCCCTCGGTTGGCGAGCTTCCGGCCTTCCTCACCGGGAATGCTGCTGAATAAGTAAAATCAAGGCCGGGCTTAAGCCCGGCCTTCTGCTTTATGGCACCATGTTTGTCTGGCTCATTACAGCGCGAACAGGGCGCCGACTTTTTATTGCGCTGCTCTTTTGTTCGCGCCGTCAGCACCTACATCATGGTGCGAAGGGATGTGCCATCCGGGCATTCCTCGAACGACGCTTCCGCCGTCCTTTTGGTGCCTTCTGGGCCAGGGGGCGGGCGAGACAAGGAGAGTTGCATGAATATCGAGAAATATACCGAGCGGTCGCGCGGCTTCATCCAGAGTGCGCAGACCTATGCATTGGGGCAGGGTCACCAGCAGTTTTCGCCGGTTCATCTGCTCAAGGTGCTGCTCGATGACGATCAGGGCATGGCCAATGGCCTGATTCAGCGCGCCGGGGGTGATCCCAAGGCCGCGCGGGCGGGCGTCGAAGCCGCGCTCAACAAGATTGCCAAAGTCTCTGGCGATGCCGGTCAGCTCTATCTCAGCCGCGAACTGGCCAAGGTTTTCGACACTGCAGAACAGGCGGCGCAGAAGGCCGGAGACAGCTTTGTCACCGTCGAGCGTCTATTGCTGGCGCTGACGATAGAAAAAGACAATGAGGCCGGCAGGATCCTGTCGTCCTCCGGCGTGACGGCGCAGGGGCTCAACGCGGCCATCGAAGCCATCCGCAAGGGCCGCACCGCCGATTCAGCTTCTGCCGAGAACGCCTATGATGCGCTCAAGAAATATGCCCGCGACCTGACGCAGGATGTGCGGGAAGGTAAACTCGACCCGGTGATCGGCCGTGACGAAGAAATTCGCCGCACCATTCAGGTGCTGTCGCGCCGCACCAAGAACAACCCGGTGCTGATCGGTGAGCCCGGTGTCGGCAAGACGGCCATTGCCGAAGGTCTCGCCATTCGTATCGTCAATGGCGACGTGCCCGAATCCATCAAGAACAAGAGCCTGCTGGCGCTCGATATGGGCGCTTTGATCGCGGGCGCGAAATATCGTGGCGAGTTCGAGGAACGGCTGAAAGCCGTGCTCACAGAGGTGCAGTCAGCCGAAGGGCAGATCATCCTGTTCATCGATGAAATGCACACGCTGGTCGGCGCAGGCAAAAGCGAAGGCGCGATGGATGCGTCCAATCTGCTCAAGCCGGCTCTGGCGCGCGGCGAGTTGCATTGCGTGGGTGCGACGACGCTGGATGAATATCGCAAGCATGTCGAAAAAGACCCCGCTCTTGCCCGGCGTTTCCAGCCGGTCTTTGTTTCCGAGCCGACGGTCGAGGATACGATCTCGATCCTGCGCGGGCTCAAGGAGAAATATGAGCTGCATCACGGCATCCGCATTGCCGATTCGGCTCTGGTGAGTGCAGCCACGCTCAGCAATCGCTATATCACTGACCGTTTCCTGCCCGACAAGGCCATCGACCTGATGGACGAGGCGGCAGCGCGGCTGCGCATGGCCGTCGACAGCAAGCCCGAAGCGCTCGACGAGCTGGATCGCAAGATCATGCAGCTCAAGATTGAGCGGGAAGCGCTGAAAAAGGAAGATGACGATGGCTCAAGGACCAGGCTAGGTCGCCTGGAGCAGGATTTGTCCGGATTTGAAGAACAGGCCCAAATTCTGTCAGCCAAATGGCTGGCGGAAAAAGAACGGCTGCAAGGCTCGACCAAAATCAAGGAAGAGCTGGATAGTGCCCGTTCGCAGCTCGAAATCGCGCAGCGTCAGGGCGACCTCGCCAAGGCGGGCGAGCTGGCCTATGGCGTCATCCCCGATCTCGAAAAGCGGCTGGCCGCTGCCGATGATGCGGATGGCGATGGCAAGCCCGATCCCGTCATGGCCAAGGAAACGGTCGAGCCCAGTGACATTGCCCAGGTGGTGTCGCGCTGGACTGGTATTCCGGTTGACCGGATGATGGAGGGCGAGCGCGAAAAGCTGCTCCATATGGAAACCTCGCTTGGCGCGCGGGTTATCGGGCAGTCCGAAGCGGTGGCCGCGGTGGCGAAAGCTGTCCGCCGGTCGCGTGCGGGCCTGCAGGATCCCAACCGGCCCATCGGCTCGTTCATGTTCCTCGGACCAACCGGGGTGGGCAAGACCGAGCTGACCAAGGCGCTTGCCCAATTCCTGTTCGATGATGAAACGGCCATGGTGCGGCTCGATATGAGCGAGTTCATGGAGAAACACTCCGTGGCCCGCCTGATCGGCGCCCCTCCGGGCTATGTCGGCTATGATGAAGGGGGCGTTCTCACCGAAGCGGTGCGGCGTCGGCCTTATCAGGTGGTGCTGTTCGACGAGATCGAAAAGGCCCATCCCGATGTGTTCAATATTCTCCTGCAGGTGCTTGATGACGGGCGCTTGACCGACGGGCAGGGGCGCACGGTCGATTTCCGCAATAGCGTCATCATCCTCACCTCCAATCTGGGGGCTGAATATCTCGTCGATCTCAAGGATGGAGAATCGGTGGAGCTGGTGCGCGGCAAGGTTCTGGACATGGTCAAGGCCTCGTTCCGGCCCGAATTCCTCAACCGCATCGATGAAATCCTGCTGTTCCACCGGCTGGGCCGCGAACATATGGGCTCTATCGTCGATATCCAGTTCGCCCGGCTGGAGCGGTTGCTGCAAGACCGGGACATTGTGCTCGATCTTACGCCCAAGGCCCGCGAATGGCTGGCTAATGAAGGCTATGACCCGGCTTATGGCGCGCGCCCGCTCAAGCGCGTCATCCAGCGCGAGGTGCAGGACGGGCTGGCCGATGAAATCCTCTCGGGGGTGGTCAGCGATGGCGGCCGCGTGTTGGTCGATGCCGATGAGAACGGTATCCTGCTGGTGCCGGAGGGGCGGGCAGAGGCGGCAGCCTGACCAGCCCTCTGGAAACGGAAAAGCCGGGCTCATGCCCGGCTTTTTGTCTCTTGTAGCGATTGCCGTCCTGAGCTAGAACAAAATAAGAACAACGAGGAGGAGCGCCATGCCGGATCGTCTCGATTATATCGAATTTCCATCGACGAGCCGTGAGAAGACCAGTGCGTTTTTCCGCGCCGCCTTTGGCTGGGGCATGATTTCATATGGTCCCGACTATGACGCGGTGACCGCGGCAGGGATCGATGGCGGCATCGATCAAAGCGCGGGGCGGGTCGCTGCAACCATGGCCGTGGTGCGCACCGATAATCTCGACGCCGCCGAAGCGCGTGTCCTGGCTGCGGGCGGGCTGATCACCCAACCGCAATTCGATTTTCCCGGTGGCCGCCGGTTTCACTTCCGGGAGCCGGGCGGCAATGAGCTGGCGGTCTATATCGAGCGAGCCGAATAGAAGTCAGTTTGATTGTGCAACGGCGACCGGGGCGGGCTCGCGCGCCATGAGTTCGTTGATCTGGGCAATGGTGCGGTCGAATTCGGTGCGATATTGCGGCGCCAGAACATTGTCCTTGGGCAGCTTGACGCTGAGCGGGTCGACCAGATTGCCGTTGATCAGGATTTCATAATGCAGGTGATTGCCGGTGGATTGGCCGGTGGTGCCGACATAGCCGATGACCTGGCCCTGACGAACCTGACTGCCTTCGCGCAGGCCATCGGCGTAGCGCGACATGTGGCCGTAAGCGGTTTCGTAGCCATTGACGTGCTGGATCTCGACCTTGTTGCCATAGCCGGATTGCCATTTGTAATAGGTGATAACGCCATCCCCCGCCGCATAGATCGGCGTACCTGCCGGGGCGGCGAGATCGACACCGGTATGCAGGCGTCGGGTCTTGAAGATAGGGTGAATACGATAGCCGAAGCGCGAGCGCAGCGTGCCGCCGCCTTCCAGCGGACGGCGTGTAAGAAAGCGCTTGCCGGTCTCGCCATCGGGGTCGAAGAAATCCACCGTGCCGTCCGGCGAAATGAAACGGTAGAATTGCTTGCGCGCGCCGGACAGGGTGAGCCCGACATAGAGCAGCTCGTTCGGGGTGTCCTCAGTGGCCGTGGTTTCAAGAATTTCGATGGTGTCGCCGGCGGTGATGCGCTTGGTCATGTCGAGGTCATAAGCGAACATGCCGATAATGCGCTCGATGGTCTCGTCATCCAGATCGTGCTTGCGGCCGGTTTCCCAGATCGAACGGTAGATGCTGGGCAAATTGCCCACATTGATCTGTTCGACGTCTTCGGCCGGAAATTCCATCCAGTCAGGCTGCAGGCCCACCACATATTGTCCATTGTCGGACAGGGCCACGGTAGCGATATGGCGGTCGCCCGGCGCGCCTTCGGGCCGGTAGATCGACATGCGATAGGGCACGAGGCTGTTGGATATATTGGTCAGCGGCCCATAAAGAATGCGCAGTCTGATCCCTGTGGGCAGGCCCGAGGCGGGAATCAGATTGGCCAGCGTCGCCTCGATCATCGAGACCTGCGCGCGGGTGAAGCCATTGCGCACCAGAGTGTCGGCAAGCGGGCCGAGTTCGCGCACGGTCAGGAAGCGTTCGGTCCGGCCCAATTGTTCCTGCGAGGCACTCAGCGATTTGGGAACGATGGTGACATTCTCGGCGATGCCAGCCAGCGCGCCGGCATCGGGGGCCGTCAGATCGTGCAGGCTGGGGGCGAAGGAGGCATAGGCCAAAGCAGGTGCGGGGCCGTCGGTGAAGAATGTCGCCTCGGCCATGCTGCGGACGAAATCGGCAGCGCTCTGGTCGGAGATGGACCGAGACGGCACGAAATTTTCGGGAATGGCGGCCTGCCGAACGGCGACCTCACCGTCGATATCGGTGCCATACACGTCAGTTGCGACATCGAGCACCGCTTTGGTCAGCGGCTGGGTCTTGTTGAGAATGGCGACCGGATCATAGGTCGGCACATCCGCAGACAGGGAGGTGGCCGTGGTGGCCAGCGTGGCCTGAATGCGGGTGAAGGGCTGATTGCGGATGATCTCGCGCCCATCGACGGTCTGGCGGATCGCCGCTTCGATAATCTCAAGATCGGAGCGCGTCGCAGCGACAGGGCGCAGGCGTGAGGACTTGGAGGTCAGATCTGTAGCGATTGGCTGGTCAATCCGCGGCGTTGCGAGCTTGAGCGCCGCATAGGCAGTGGAGAAGGTGTCCTGTCCCTGAAAGGAGACGTAAAGCGCCGCGCCCATGAGCAGGACGCTGGTCAGCCCGGTCATCACCGTGCCGCTGAGCCAGGCAAAGCTCAATTCACGGCCCTGCGGAATTTCGCCGTCAGTGGATTGTACGGTCAGCGCCGGGCCATCCTCGAATCCGCTCGCTCTTAGGAGAGCGATATGACGTCGTCTCTGGGTTGCGTTCAACGCCCCATCCTTCAAATGCTGTCCCGATCACCCCCAAGGGCCGGATTGCCACCGGCCTGGACGCCGCTGCGTCGCGCGTAACCTAAGGAGACGCGCCGCCTATAGCAATGGTCGAGCGTATCCAAGATAAATGCGGCAAAACTGGGAGCCTGCCATAGCGGGTTGCGTCAGAGGCCCGTACCGCTCATCTGCCCCTTGCTCTCTTATATATATAGTAATCGCCGTCCCTCTCTATAAAGGGAGAATGAATGCGTGGTGCATTTGACCGGCCCAGTCCGCCGCGATCCGGCGGTGTAACGCCACCTCTCGGCGAACTCATTGCTTAGAGATTCTCCGGTTTCATAGACAGAGATGACTATTCCTCATGATGATCGGAAACGGGCGCGAAAAAACCTATCTCCTTGATTAAACGCGCAAACCCTCGCAATCACTGGTGGTTTGGTCGAGTTTTCCACACGGCCTACTCGGTCAAAATCAAAAAAGTGTCGTTTTTGTCATCTAGGGGGGTGACAGGGCAAAAGGCTGCCCCTATAACCCGCTCATCGCTGAAGAGCGCGGCGCCAAACGGCGGCGGGCACGGAAGCAAGCCTCTGAAATCAAAAAGCAATTTTCGATTTTAAAGGTTTCGAATTTCAGTCTGTTTGGAAGATTTCCGGCCAGAAAGAAAAACGAAAAAGGGTGTTGACGAGCCGCTAGGTTCTGAATATAACCCGCCACGCTGACGACGCCGAGCGAGTTTCGCTCCCACTGTTCAGTGTTCTCTGACAGGGCAGGTGATCTGCCGGGCAACCGGCAACAAGATCATGTTCTCTGAAAGAATTAGGAAGCTGCGCTTCCATTGACGTTTCAGCCGGTAACGGCGTTAGGTCAGCTCTTTGACATTGTGAAGAATTGAAGAAAGAGAAACGTGGACGGCGATGTTCTTGCGAACGGAAGCTGGGAGCGATCCTGGTGGAAGTTAAACGAGACTTCGATGGGTGCACGTTTT